>Ga0268287_100125_pt1 | contig 53536 bp, 59 predicted proteins | sample MetcocultureR3M_FD_191348 | JGI IMG/M metagenome (GOLD analysis project Ga0268287, IMG submission 191348) | Soil microbial communities from Anza Borrego Desert, Southern California, United States - Methanotrophic co-culture R3-M | ecosystem: Environmental > Terrestrial > Soil > Desert | place... | reverse complement strand
TATAGGAGCCTTCACGCTTGTCACCCCTTTTCACCGGGGGTGGAAACGCCTATATCACGGTTGCCGGACTTCGGTCCGGCTATGGCAATAAACGGTCGGTGTAATAAACCTATTGGACCCGGGGGCGATAGGTGAGCATGCACTCCGAGTGAGTTGACACGACCTTCGCACTCCCTCTCGTAATCAGGCTGAAGCTGCGCGCCTCCAAATTGCGCTGTAGCTGCTTCAGCCTGATGTGGCGAGACGCCATTTTACCCAGCCTTTGGCTGGGCTTCCTCACTTCGAAAATCCGAAATGGCTACTTAGATGTCTTCTCGGAAGCTCGTTCTAAGAGAACCCCAGCTTCGCGCTTTTTGGGTTCGTCTATCAAAACAACACCCGCTTCCTTCAGAGCTATTGCGATCTTCTCAAACTCTTCAGCAGGTAGGGATTGAGTTTTGCCGCTCGCAAATCGGCTGATTAGACTTTGGCTGACCTTTGCTCTCGCGGCCAAATCCGCCTGAAACAATCCCGCAATGGCTCGACCTGCTCGCACTTGGGCTCGCTCAACCAAGTCGTTCACTTTTCCCGTATCCCATCGAATGCCTGGCCCCATCTCGGCCGTCGCCGCTACGAACTCGATCCCCTCTTTCTCGTAGAACCTTTGCAGCTTGCTAGCCTGCGGTCGCAGCATTCGCTGATATTTAGCCGCCTCAACTCGAAAGACGACGTTACGGTCAACGTCCGCACGAGCAGAAACGTCCGCTTGTCCTAAGCCAAGCAAGGACCGCGCAGCACGAAAACTTCCCGCATGAAAATCCATGGGAGGGACAAAAGACCCTGCTATGGAAATGTCAACATTACGAGCTATGAATGCTATTTATGAGATTGGTATGCAATTTGTTGACACTGAATGCAGACTCATGTTTGTACTTCGTCGAACAGACTTTCACGAATCGGAGCTTCGGATGCCAGAGAAGTGGCACGCCTCCCATCACCGAGAACGGCACCCCGAAAACTCGCCTACCGCGTCGGCAGCCAGAGCGACCGAGAATCTCCACACTAGACACCGCAACGGAGCTATCGATGAGATTGGATGATTTGGTTACTGTCGCTCATGAAAGCGAGCTACCTGAACTTGTTTCCCGCTTACGCGCGCTCGCTACGGCACTTGAAGATGTCGCTCGCTCTGGTCCGGCCGGAATCGAAACCGGTGTGACAATTTCCGAATGGGTTGCGGCGAAACGGGCTGTTCCAATTCTCGTCGGAAAGATGAACGGGCACCCAAACATCAAGGATGGCAACGTCGGAGCGACGACGGAGTTGTTCTACCTAGATCAGGCTTCAGGTCTCGTCCGGACGTTCAACCGGTGGTACAGGCTTGGCCCTTCAATGCTTCCGAACGCTGGAAAGCTCCAATGAAGTTGGCCGCGCCCGAGAAAAGCTTGAAAACGGCTCTGGAGAACTTGGCGAGATCAAGACAGAAGTTCGCGGAAGCGCTTTCCAATTCGCCTATGCCTTTCAACAGAAAGGCCGCGCTGGATTGCCTGGCGAATAGCCCTCGCTTGTTTGTCGCGTACTGCGCATTGGTCCGGTTGCTGAAGGCTGAACGGGACTTTTTTGCAGCGGAGACCTACGTCCTCGTAATCCGAACACCTCGGAATTGGTCGCTGGACGACTTCGAGTATCTATCTGATGTCTGCTTCCCCGCTTTGAACAAGCAAGCGAACTTGGTCCTAAATGCTTTTTGCCATTCTCCCCGAGGCAAGAAGGGACAATGGGATTTTCAACCGCAGAAACAATTACCCTATCGAAAGGTCATTGTGTTCCTGTCCATGGGCGGTGAGCTTCATCCGGAATTTGGTGCGGCTGCGGACAACATTATCGATCTGCAGATATCTGAACGGTATTTCATGGGTCTTTCGCGACTGCTGCGGACCGGCCCTCTTACAAGCCAAGACATTTCGTTCTTAAGCCAGCAAGACGCTCCATTCATTGATGCCGTGTTTCGTAGGGCTCGACCAACCGCTCCTGCAATTCAAAGGCTGCGCCAGGTTGTGTCGAAAGTAAAACATGCTCGGACGCCGCTTCCTCTCATCTCCTTTGGTGAGGCGGGGAGTTGGGGATTTCGGCTCAAGGCAGACCTCGACGCCTGGCGTAAAGGAGTTCTTCCATGGACCGAGATAGACAAAGGAGTTCTTCTATATGGATCACCAGGGGTCGGCAAAACGAGCTTTGCTATTGCGCTCGCAGCCGAGTGCAACGTGCAGCTAGTCCCAGCGTCACTAGCGAAGTGGCAATCGGGGGGCCATTTAGGTGATCTGCTGCGAGCCATGTACGCGGATTTCGCCGAAGCAAAAGCAAACACGCCGTCGATTTTGTTAATCGATGAATTCGACGCGTTTGGTGACCGCGCAAAATTGAGCGGTGACAATGCGCAATACGTTGTTGAGGTCATCAATGCTGCTCTTGAGGCTATCGACGGTGCGGCCGGGCGGGAGGGCGTTGTCATCATCGGCGCGACGAATCTCCCCGAGAGAATCGACCCCGCATTTCTACGAGCTGGACGTCTTGAAAAGCAAATTCATATCGGCAAACCAAACAGCTCCGCGCGAGCCGAGATTTTGGCCTATTATCTTCCAGAACTCGCGGGCAATCCGGAGCTGTCCGAAATTGCTCGCCGTCTCCCTGGACACACCGGTGCTGATCTCGAATACCTCGCCCGCCGTGCACGGCAAAAAGCCCGGCTGGATGGCCGATCTCCAACGATATCGGATATATCTGGCGAGTTGCCGCAGGAAACCCCGCTATCGAAGGACGACGACTGGCGTGTTTGCCTGCATGAAGCTGGGCATGCGATCTTGGCCAAACTTTTCGATGTGGGCACCGTTGAGTCCGTCGAGGTCTTTGATCTCGACCACCGTGCTGAGGAGCACCAGGATGCACACGGCCGAACTACGATCTCGCTTCCCCAGTTTTCAATCCGGACGGAAAATTCCTTACGTGCTGATATCGCGATGCAGCTCGGTGGAATGATTGCGGAGGAACTGATCCTTGGCGACCGTTCCACAACCGCAGGTGGAAGCCCGGACAGCGATTTAGCGGGGGCGACTGATCTCGCCGTAAAGATGGTTTCGATGTTTGGAATGGGACGCTCGCTACACATCGTGCCAAGGCCCCATATTGACTCCCGCGACGCCGATTTGTTCGCCAGGCTGCCCGGTCTCCGCTTCGAAGTAGATCGTATTTTGCAGACTGAGTTTGCTCGGGCGAAGACGGCGTTGGAATCAAACCGAGATGCCCTTCTTCATCTCGCCAATGCGTTGCAATCGGATCGTAAACTCACAGGTGAGCGCCTCGCGGCTTTGCTGGACCCTTTAGTTGGCAGCAGACCTGGATCGGATACGTCTCTCGCGGCAGTCAAAAGATGACATCGCAATTTCCGTAGGCCCGATTTGGGCCAACCACTTCCTGAGTGCGGCTAACAAACTCGGTCCGGGCAAAGACTGCGCGGAAAGAGACTGGATATCGAGCGGTACCGGCGATGGTCTCGCTCGCGCCATTACCACCAAATCGGATAATAGCATGAAGGCTTGGCTCATCAGCGACATGCACATCACCCACATCGAATTTTCCCGACTGCAGGACATCTCGATCCCCGATGCTGACATTTGCATTTGCGCAGGGGATATTTCGGATTTCGTTGAGATTTCTATCGAATTTTTATCACGTCACATCAGCCCTCGAATGCCTGTCGTCACTGTTTTGGGCAATCACGACTACTTCGGCAATACAATTGATGGGGCGATCAAAACCGCAAAGCGAAAGGTGGGCGGCAACGTCACGGTTCTCGAAAACGAGACCTTCGTTCTAGGGGACGTCCGCATCATCGGCGCTACGCTCTGGACAGATTTTGAAATCCCGTGGGGGCAAGACGAGGAGATACCGCTGCCCGACCGGCGGGAGGTCGCCATCCAGTTTTGCAAGCGGTTCGTGGTGGATTTTCGGGAGATTTATCGCTCTGGATGGCATGAGACTGGCATGCCTGGACTGCTCATGGCCCGAGAATTGATCGCTCGCCACAATGCGAGCAGAGCTTTCATCAATGCGGAGCTGTCGCTGCCATTTAATGGGAAAACGGTAATCTTGACCCACCACGCCCCAACGCCATGGTCTCTCGATCCCAAATATAAAGGCAACCCGACGAATGCAGCCTTCGTATCAGACCTGACGGATTTGATCGAGCAAAGACAACCCGATCTTTGGGTTCATGGCCATGTCCATCGGTTTTTTGATTACCAGATTGGGAAGGCTCGCGTGATCTGCAACCCGAGGGGATACCGCCGTGAACAAACTGCTTTTCAGCCAGGCTTCGTGATCGACCTTTGATCAGTAGCCTATGTCTGGATAGGGATGTGCTCTACGCCGAGCAGGTAGATAGGCTTGCTGCGACGCCTCCGCCAAGCGCATGAAACGTCGCATCAAAAAATGCAAAATCTACGGTGTGAGGCCATGAATTCTTGACACCGCTACGGCCCACACCTAAGCTCTACGTATCAAAAAGTCGGTCGTTTCACTTCCGATGAACGTGCGGGGTATTGCTGTACCCCGCACGTCTCGTTTTACGACAAGATCGCCGGAGCGATCATGAAGTACACGATTTCGAATGCTAGCAGGGCGATGCCTGCACGATCAAAAAGCGACATGTCGTTTTCCTTCCTGGCGCTGCTTTACAGCCTGCGGAAGCAAGGTGTGTTCGTTCTGGCTGGCTTCCGGAAATCCCATGGCGCACCGGAACGAACCAGCACCGGGCGAAGGTCTAAGGAGCCCTGTTTGGCGGTCAACATTGGCCGGACCTCTTGAAAGGGTACGGTAAACCAATACTAAAAGCAGCGACGGACATGGAGCTGGTGGATTCCATCAGCGGCCAGCACAACTATCCGTTCGATAGTCCGCGATGAATGATGAAATCGGTGGCTGTAAGCTTGCACCAGATTGGTGGTGGCGTTGATGATCACCTTCAGGACTTGTTCGCAGAACTGTTCGAGGGAATTTCCGACCTTCGATCCAATCTTCAAGTGGTGAACGTCTATTTCGGGTGGTTGACCTTCCAACACTGGTAACCTGTAGCGTCCCCGGACTGGATTCGCAGACGCGAGGGAGGAAGCCGTGTTCATCCAGCCTATCGACTATCTGTTGTTCGTCTGGTTCATCCTTGCGGGGCTCAGCACGCTTTACGTCGCTTGGGATCAGTTTCGAAACAATCCGGAACCGGTCGTGATGAAGTGGGGCTTCATCCTTGTCACGCTGTATCTCGGCCCGGTCGGACTGCTGCTCTACATCCTCGCAGACAAAGAACCTGTCCCTGGAACGCATGAGGAGTTCATCAAACCGCTCTGGAAGCAAGGCATCGGCTCCACAATTCATTGTGTCGCAGGTGACGCCACCGGCATCATTATCGCGGCGGCGGTCACGGCTATCCTTGGGCTGCCGATGTGGCTCGACATCATCATCGAGTACATTGCGGGCTTCACTCTCGGCCTCTTCATCTTCCAAGCGCTGTTCATGAAGAACATGATGGGCGGCAGTTATTGGCAGAATGTCAAAAGCTCGTTCATGCCGGAATTTATCAGCATGAATGCAATGATGGCGGGTATGGCTCCCGTGATGGCGATCCTGATGATGGGCCGCGACATGAGGGCAATGTGGCCGGGTGAAATGCTGTTCTGGGGCGTTATGGCGCTCGGGATCGGCGTCGGCTTTGCTGTCGCCTACCCTTTCAATGTTTGGCTTGTCGCCAAGAACCTCAAGCATGGTTTGATGACCGAACGAGCGGAAGGAGCCCATGGTCAAGCCGCTGGTCATCATCATGATGGGCAGCAGCGTAAAGGAGAGACAGATGGCGATCACGGCCAGCACCGAGGTCAGGACCAACATCCGCCCTCAGTTCAGCAATCCCCTCGGGCCTTCGCCCCTACCCGCACCCAGATCACCGCCATGGCGAGTTTCACCACGTTGATGCTCGTTGCGGGCTTCGCGTACCCCTTCACGAAGGTGAACATGCACCTCAGTGCTCACGACGTCGGTGGAGCGATCATGGCACCTGGGATGATCATGACTTTCGATACCCCAGGGGATGCCATGCGAGATATGGCTGCCGTTGATCCCCGACTAATTGAATTCCGGGCACCGCCCGAGGCGATGGGAGCACAAGTCTTAGAGCCTCGAATTGAGAACGGCGTGAAGGTTTTCGATTTTACAACCTCGGTTATCAGGTGGCAAATTCTGCCAGGAGAGAGTGTTGAAGCTTACGCCTACAACAACCAGGTGCCCGGTCCGACGCTCCGAGTGGTGGAAGGCGACCGCGTGAGGATCAATGTCACCAACAAACTGCCCGAGAGCACCACCGTCCACTGGCATGGATTAATCCTCCCGAATGAAATGGACGGACCAGCTCATATCACCCAGGAGCCGATAGAGCCCGGACAGACGTTCAGCTACGAGTACACGGTTGGACAGTCCGGCACATATTTTTATCATACGCATGATCACGTGGACCGGCAGCAGTCGCTCGGCTTGTACGGCGCGCTGATTATTGATCCGAAAGACCAAGCGGCAACTATCCCAGCCGACCTGGAGTACACGATGCAGCTTCAGGAATGGGTGAAGCGGGAATGGCTGACCTACCCCGCGATGCCGATGGAAGGTGCCCTCCCCAACTTCTTCACGATTAACGGAAAATCATTCCCTGCCACGGAAACCATCAATATGAAGGTGGGACAAACGCTGAAGGTCCGTTTCATCGGATCGCACACAACCGCCATCCACCCGATGCACATCCATGGCGGCCCGTTCGAGGTCGCGGCAGTCGACGGTGAGACGCTACAACCGAGTTCCCGCTATCTGGCTGACACCGTGAATGTCGCCCCCGGTCAGCGTTACGATGTCGTTTGGAAGGCGCAACGTCCGGGCAAGTGGTTGGTTCATTGCCACATCTCCCACCATACGACCAACAATAATGTCGAAGTCGACGGAGGCGGCGGCCTTATGTTGGTGATCGACGTGGGCCCGTAATTCGCAGTAAAATAAAGGATATCGAACTTTGCCTTTCCCTGCGAAGCGCTCTCGGCGTTGAGAAGAGCGGCTATCACGGCGCGAAAAGGTAGGTCTCCGCATTCGGATCACCGTCCGGATTGAACAGCTTATTAACTGCAGGAACGAACTTATTCCGGTAAAACCAGTCTCGCACGATTTCCTTGGGTAGGTGGGAAACCTTATTAGCCCAAAAATTCGCAATCATGTCATCAAGCGCTCCGGCCCTGTAAATCTGCATCACCATCGAAAGACGCTCTGCGGTGGGGTCAAAGTGCGGAAGACCATTTAAATCCGCCGATGAGAGAGCCTGTTTGGTCCCAGCAATAAAGGACTTCGCGTTGAGCCCCAAGTTATGCATGAAGGCGGCGTGGGCATCGTCGTTCATCCTCGTACGGTCGGGGAACCGGTTTGGCGGATTTGGGCGAAAAAGTTTGAGCGCGGCATTCGGAGCAATAGGCATCAGAATCTTGAGGGTAGAAGATTTGAGGCCATCGGCGCGCCGCTTCCCGTTCTCTTCGTATATCTGGACGAACCCACGATCAGGTAGCAGGAGGTCATTTTCAGGTCGCTCAACAAAGATGACGACATGATGTTTCAAGAACTTCGCGGTCTCATCCAGATCAACCAAGCCCTTGGCCAGTGTTGAACTTGCGCGCCTTCGACGGCCCTCCGCCGTAACGGCATCCGCCCGCCAAAGCCGCTCGACTCCCATCTCCTTTGCAATGAATAGAAGGTCCTGTTCGAGGTGAACTAGACGTTTATGCAGATACCCTTGTCGCAACAGCTGCGCGGCAACGTAACGCCTAACAGCGTGACGGTCACCTGATTTGCGAACTGCCCTGTCGTTGATTGCCCGGTCTCTGGCCGCGAAAAAGTCGGTCTCGACCTTACTCAGGATTTCTTTCTCCACGAAGTTTCTGTCTAATTCGTCAGACTCATAGAGATACTTTTGACCGCCTATTTCGGTCAGTTTCACATCGTCTAGAAGACGCCCATCGCTTAACGACCAAAAGCTGCTCGTACCGTCCCCGTTCGCAAACCAGGACATATGATGACGGGCGAGATAGTGCTGATACTTCACGTTAGACATGTCGCAGTTTTCGGCAGGTTGTTGCGTTTTTCAACGATGACGGCAGATAACAGTTAGAGGGAATGCGGCTTTGCCGATAGAACTCCGTTATCGACTTACATACCGTAGCCTTCAGGTTCATATTCTCCGAATGGTCGGTTCAGCAGCGACACTGCGTCGGGCGCTGTGAACACACGATTGCGGGTGTACCCAGTCTTCTCCGTGAGGATTCCGATTTCCATTAGTTTATCGACCGCATTTGAGGCTGCCGGGAACGAAACATCGAGGAGTTTGGCCAGGCGTCCGACCGTGAGAACAGGGTATTCGTGCAACACGTCGAGCGCGCGGCGTGCTGCGGACCCTTCGCGCAGCTTATCACGTTGTAACCAATCCTCACGCAGCTCAGTAAGGTCGTTTCTCAAGCGCTTCAGCTCATGAACCGATTCTTTGATCGCGTTGGCCATAAACACAACGAGCGGCGAGTAATCCATGCGCTGTTGCGCCGCCTTTAGACCATCATAGTACCGCTGCTTGTTCTCTTCGATGAAGGAGGACAGGTAGACAGGCTCGTGTCCTTCGGCAGCCATCATTACGGGGAGCAGTAAGCGTCCGACACGACCATTGCCGTCTCGGAATGGATGTACACCTTCAAAATGCGCATGAGCAACCGCCATGCGAGTGATGAAGTCCTGGTTCATCATCTGCATGCCGTCACCCTGGAGATACCGGATGTGGTCTTCCATGCACCCGTTCACGAATTGAGGCGGTGGCGGGTTATAAGTTGACTGACTGATGTCTCCGCCGCCGATCCAGACAACCCTGTTACGGAATTGCCCCTTAGGATCGCGATAATCTGCATCAGATTTCATCGTCGCGGCATGAAGGTCGCGGATCAGGCTGAGGTCGAAGATCGCAGTGCCGAGTTCTCGGGCTCTGGGCACAACACTCTCCAGGGCAACGGCATAATCCCGGACCTGATGCGTAGCGTCGTTTTTTGCGCTGTCTTCTTCCTCGACGAGCAGGAGTTCATCAAGCGTGCTGTTTGTCCCTTCGATGGATGAGCTGCTAAGGGCCTCCTTTCGCACCGGAATGCGGGTGAGAAGATAATTGTCCGGAAGGCTGCTCGCGATGAGGGCGGCCTCCTTTAGGGCAGCGTGCGCGTCACTCACGGCGACAGCAACGCCTTGAAGCGGTATACTGTCTTCGGTCGGCGCAGGAGGAACCACACCGTAATGCGCGTCATGCGGCTCGGCAAAACGCTGCAGCGTCTGGCGAACCGCCTCGGAAAGGTTGTTCCTGTTCATTCCATTTATCCTTTAACACACCACGCTGTTGATGCAACATATTAAAGGTTACCTATGCAACCTTTCATAAGATAGCTCATGGCCGTGGCGTGTTAAAGGATAGTGTGATCATGTTCATACACGAAGAGCGGCCGGAACCACGCTTAAAGCTTCTTCGGCCGAATGCTCATAAAGATCGAGCTGTCGCCCCGCTTGCCGACGCCCCAAACATCATAGGAGGCGACCGCTGGATTGTCTCCCATTCCAAGTGAGCCGACCGGCATGCCCGGAACGGCAAGGCCGAGGATGCCGGGCCTTTCATCGACCAGCCTCTGAACAGCCTCCAGCGGAACATGCCCCTCGACGAAGTATCCGTCGATCACCGCCGTATGGCAGCCCTCCAGCGATTTCGGTACATCATACTTGCGCTTGATTGCATCGAGATCACCAACTTCAAGGACTTCCACGTCAATATCAGCTTCTGCAATCGCGTCGGCCCAAGCGCCACAGCAGCCACATGTCGGGTCTTTATACACGGTCATCTTAGGCTGCGATGCAAACGCCGCACCCGTAGTAGAGGCCACCACGGAAGCGGCAGCACAGCAGATAAATTGTCTACGGTTCATGCGAGAACTCCTTTGATATTGGTTTCCTGACGTTCATCAAGCTGCTCGGCCTGAGCTTCCGGCAAGCGCCAGCCCTTCACCAGCGCGTAAACTGCGGGAATCACGAGAAGCGTCAGGATCGTTGACGAAACCATGCCCCCGATCATGGGCACGGCAATACGCTGCATGATTTCCGATCCCGTCCCCGTACTCCAGAGGATGGGGATCAATCCTGCCATGATAGCGACGACGGTCATCATCTTGGGCCGCACTCTCTCGACTGCCCCGATCATGATCGCTTTGTGTAGATCGCTCCGGTTCAATGGCCGTCCCTCGGCGACGCAAAGTGCCCGCCGCTCCTTAAGCGATTGGTCCAGGTAGATGAGCATGATCACACCCGTTTCTGCGGCAACGCCAGCGAGTGCTATGAAACCCACCGCCACCGCTACGGAAGCATTGAAGCCCAGCCACCACATCAGCCAGATACCGCCCACGAGAGCAAACGGCAGCGAAAGCATCACGATGAAGGTTTCTGTCAGCGCTCTGAAGTTGAGATATAGGAGCAGAAAGATCACTGCCAGCGTGAGGGGAACGACGATGGATAGTCTTGCCTTCGCCCGTTCAAGGTATTCGAACTGCCCGCTCCACGACACCGAATACCCGGGAGGCATTTCCACGCTCTTTTCAACAGCCTCGCGCGCTTCCTCAACATAACCTCCAAGATCGCGTCCGGCGATGTCGACGAATATGTACACCGCCAGTTGGCCGTTCTCCGTGCGAATGCTGGTTGCTCCCCGGCTTAGGCTAACTTTCGCTACTTGCCCAAGGGGAACCGATCCGCCTGCTGGCAAGGCGACCTGAACGTCCCTGGCAATCGCTTGTGGGTCGCTTCTGAAAGCGCGGGGGTAGCGCACTGCCACGCCATACCGCTCTCGCCCCTCCACCGTGGATGTGACCACTTCAGACCCGAGCGCCATGCCGACGACATCCTGCACGTCATCGACGGTCAATCCGTAACGTCCAAGGGCAATTCGATCCGGTATGATATCGAGGTAGTAGCCTCCAATGACCCTTTCTGCATAGGCGCTTGACGTCCCGGGTACCGTCTTCAGCACAGTCTCGATGTCGCGTGCGACCCGCTCCATCTCTTTCAGATCGTTCCCAAAGACTTTCACACCGACTGGGGTTCGGATACCGGTGGAAAGCATGTCGATTCTGGCTCGGATCGGCATTGTCCAAGCGTTCGACACGCCGGGGAACTGTAGCGCTGCATCCATTTCCTGCTTTAGGCTATCTATCGTCACGCCTGCCCGCCATTCTGATTTGGGCTTCAGCGTGATGATCGTCTCGAACATTTCCGTGGGAGCAGGATCAGTCGCCGTCAAAGCACGGCCCGCTTTCCCGAACACGGTCTCGACCTCGGGGAAGGACTTGATGATCCTGTCCTGGGTCTGCATCAGTTCCGCTGCTTTGGTGACAGAAAGACCAGGTAACGTGGTGGGCATGTACATCAATGTGCCCTCGTTCAAGGTCGGCATGAACTCGGTGCCAAGCTGACGTGCGGGCCACGCTGTGACGGCCAAAGAGGCGATAGCCAACAGAATCGTCACAGTCTTTGCTCGCAGCACTAACTTGATCATCGGCCGATACACCCAGATCAGAAACCGGTTGAGCGGATTCCGATGTTCCGGGACAATCCTCCCCCTGACAAACAGCATCATGAGGGCTGGCACCAACGTCACCGACAGCATCGCTGCCGCCGCCATGGCGAATGTCTTGGTGTATGCGAGCGGCCCAAACAGGCGGCCTTCCTGCGACTCCAATGTGAAGATCGGCAGAAACGAGACGGTGATGATGAGCAGGCTGAAGAACAGGGCTGGACCGACCTCGCTCGCTGCCTCGATCAGGACCTGCGACCTCTTCTTGTCGGGTGGAGCGCGTTCGAGATGCTTATGGGCGTTTTCGATCATCACGATAGCGGCATCGATCATCGCGCCGATGGCGATGGCAATTCCACCAAGGCTCATGATGTTCGCGCCGATGCCTAATGCGCGCATCGCAACAAATGCCATCAGGATGCCTATGGGCAACATGATGATCGCAACCAAGGCACTTCGAACATGAAGAAGGAAGGCGACAGTCACCAGCGCGACCACTATCGACTCCTCAACAAGTGTCCCTTTCAAGGTCTCGATGGCTGCCTCGATCAACTGTGACCGGTCGTAGACCGGCACAACTTCCGTCCCCTCAGGCAAGCTTTTGGCAATGTCGGCCAGGTTCTTCTTGATGCCTTCGATTACCGTCAGCGCATTCGAGCCGAAGCGCTGGAGTACAATGCCGCTTGCCACCTCTCCTTCACCATTTAACTCCGTAATGCCGCGCCGCTCGTCTGGAACAGCCTCGACCGTTGCGACATCACGAAGACGCAGCGGAGCACCATTTTCGGTCGTCAGCACAATATTCTCGATGTCCGAGCTACTCTGCAAATAGCCCTTACCGCGAACCATGAACTCAAATTCCGACAGCTCGACGGTTCGGCCACCAACATCTCGGTTGCTGGACCGGACTGCATCGGCCACCTGTTTGAGAGTGATATTTTGCGCTCTAAGTCGGATGGGGTCCACGACGACGGAATACTGCTTCACGAAGCCGCCAACGCTGGCGACTTCCGAAACTCCTTCCGCCCTCGAAAGAGCGAAACGAACAACCCAGTCCTGAAGCGAACGTAGCTCAGCCAGGGAGAGTTCTTTGGCAACCAGGGCATATTGGTACACCCAGCCAACCCCGGTCGCGTCCGGTCCGAGACTTGGAGCGACATTGTCAGGCAGACGACTACCGGCGGCGTTCAGATATTCGAGAACACGGCTCCTGGCCCAGTATGGATCGGTTCCATCTTCGAAAATCACATATACGAATGAGACCCCGAAGAACGAAAAGCCACGAACGACCTTGGAGCGCGGCACGGTGAGCATTGACGTCGTTAAAGGATAGGTGACCTGGTCCTCAACGACCTGTGGCGCTTGACCAGGGTAATCGGTGTAGACGATCACCTGAACGTCGGAAAGATCGGGTATCGCGTCCAGAGGGAGTGTTCTGATGGAGTAGATGCCCGCCGCAACCGCGAGCGCCGCTCCCACGAAAATCAGCACCAGATTGCGGGCCGACCATGCGATCACACCTGCGATCATGGCTGACTCTCCTGCGAAACAAGGCCGTTCAGCGCTGAAGTTAGATTGCTTTCTGCATCGAGCAGGAAATTCGCTGACGTGACTACCTTTTCACCTGGTTCAACGCCCGCCATCACCTCTGAGAAGTCGTCGCCACGCGCACCAACAGTGACATCCCGAGACTCAAAACGCCCCTCGCCCTTATCCACAAAGACAATCTGGCGATTTCCCGTATCGATGACGGCTGACGTAGGTACCGCGACCACCGGAGCCGCCCCACCAGTGTCGATCTCCACCACCGCGAACATGTCTGCAAGAAGGTCTCCGGCAGGATTTGACAGTTCTATCCGAATCTTCGCCGTTCTCGTCTGCGCTTGGAGCCCAGGGTAGACCAGACCCACTTTGCTCTGCACCTTAGCTTCGGGCATATTAGGAAAAGTTACAGCCGCAGGCTGCCCTACCTTGATTCCCGCGAGATCGTATTCAGGTACGTCGGCAATGATCCAGACAGACGCGTTGTCGACGATCCTGAACAGCGCGTCGCCAGCCTCTGCCATCATGCCCGGGAGCGCAGGACGTTCGAGAACGACACCGTCAATCGGCGAGAAATATTGCAGTGACCTTGGTACGGCCCGCTCCCTCGCGATGCCCTTGATCGTTTCATCCGGCACACCGAGGTTGCGCAGTTGAAGCCCGACCCCGCTGCTTAGATCGCCTCCGATCCCGTTCCTGACCGACGCTGCAAACTCGGCTGCAGCACGGGCAATTTCGCCGGAGTAGAAGGAGAATAACAGGTCGCCCTTTTTGATCCTTTCACCAGTCGTTACATGGGCGACATCATCGATGAAAGCGTCTGTACGCATCGAGACGACTTGGATACGCCTCTCATCGAATTGGACTATGCCCGGCACCCTGATTTTCCGAGCAATCGTTTTCCGTTCGACCGTGGCCGTCCTGACACCGGACCTCTGGAGTTTCCCAAGCGGCACGCGTAGTTCCCCTGCCTCCGGCTGCTCGCCTTCGTAAACAGGAAGGTAATCCATACCCATCGAATCCTTTTTGGGCACGGGCGAGGTGTCTGGCAGGCCCATCGGATTTCGATAGTACAGAACCTTGCGGTCAGCTGCGGCCTCGACTTTTTCAGGCTCGGGTTGAGTAACATCGAAGCTGATGTCCTCGCTTTCCCGGACTTCCAAAAACGGTCGGCCGTCCGCAGTGCTTTTCGGCACGGCGGAATATTCCGGCACCCCATCTGGGTGCCGGAAGTAGATCACCTTTCCGCTTGGCGGTTTTCGGGTGATTTTTACGGGGTCCGCGACGGCAGCAATCTGCGCTAGTTGCTCTCGGCCAACGCCATAAATGCCCGCCCCATAACTACCCACGCCTATGGCAGCGAGGGTTATCGTAGCGAGAAGAAACCTGGCAGTCTTCATGGCTTGGCCTGCAAGAGAAGTTCACCTTGGACGGTTTCAGCCTCGCCTTGGACTTTCATGGCAAGCTTGAACCTCCACCCGCCCTCCATGGATAGGTTGGTCTTGAAACGATAAACCCCGGGCTTCTCTGACGGTACGGGCTCAACCCGCGTCGTCATGGCTTCCATTCCCTCTGGAGCCATGTCCAGACGAGTGGCAAAAATGACGGCGTCGGGAACCGGTTGGTTTGTTCGCTTGTCTTTCAGCAAGACCGAGACGACTGCATCTGGCCCTTGATTGATGGCTGCTTCAACCAGCTGCAGTTCATAATCAGCAGCACCAGCGAACGCTGTTACAGGTAGGAATAGTGCGAGTGCGGCGACAAGAATCCGCTTATATACGTTCGGTTTCATAGGAATCTCACCAGAGCACGCGCCATAGCGCGGCTCATCTGTTCAAATTACAGGCACCTCCGGGGTGACGGAGTGCCGGTTCATGATCAATCGGTGAGTTCAGGTTCTTGGAGGACGCGCAGGAGGTTCTGGTATAGCCGACAGATGCAGGCGATCCCGGGGGATTTCGAACAACATATCGGTCTGGGTCACCGCAACGGTCCAGGTGGCTGCTGACCCGAAATTGCCGAGGAGGCTGGTCGAGCAAATCAGAGCAAGCGGACATGGCTTCCCGCAGTCTGCCTGCTTCACCGGCTGCTCTTCTGGGCAGCACGGCATATCGTCATCTGCAATGAGCGCCATGTCCATCTGAGGGGCGGCGGAGACCACCATGGCAGCCATAGCCGTGCCGGTGGTAGCCGGGGCGAGAAGCAACCCCAGCAGACCAAACAGCAATAGGAAGCGCTTTAGCGCGTTAACGACGACCATGCTAGATTCTCGCACAGAGCGAGAAAGCTGTGAAGTAGCCGATTTGAAATCCTGACCGCGACCGAGTGGCGCAGAAATTTTGGCGAGCGGCTATTGACCCTCCCATCGTTGGAAGCCCCACATAGGGAGGATCGATACGATAGGAGACTCCCATGAAGTTCGAAGTTCCAGATATGACCTGCGGTCACTGTGCCAGCACCGTCCAGAAAGCAATCAAGTCGGTTGATCCGAACGCCTCAGCTACGGTTGATCTCGAAAGCAAGACTGTTTCGGTCGAGACATCGGTAGCTCCGGAAGTGATCAGTGCATCGATTGCCGACGCTGGCTACACTCCTTCGCTCGCGAAGTGATCCGCGATCAGCGGGCTGCGTAACCGCGCAGCTCGTTGTACTGATCGATTTGATCAGTAGCTAAAATCTTGCCCATCTCCAGATGCGCCGCAAGGTGTAAGAATCTTAGGTTTGCCCTGCTTTTTTCGATCTGGCTAAGCCGCTGCCGCAGCTCAGTCTTGTCCATAGACCAATCTTGAAAACCTGACTCTAGCTCCGCTTCGAGGGAAATCAGACGCCTTCCTTCGTCGACTGCGGCCTTCTGCATCTGCTCGAATATTTCCCGGGTGGCTGTCAGCTGTGACAGCGTTAGTGCCAGTTCTTTCTCCATGGCCAATACATGGCTTGGGCCGGGAATGCCGTTTAGTTCGGCGGATTTAGCGAATCCCCAACCGCCACCCCGCTCTAGCTCAGCGAGATCATCGGAAGAAAGGCTTTTGATTTCTCGGCTTTCCTGCCCTGCGTAAGGCGAAGCGTGGCCATGATGGTTCTGCTGTGCCGATGCAGAAAACGATACGAGCAATGCAGATGCCAGAACTGTGATCTTCAAGGATACCTCCATTTTGTTGGACCGACCTTGCCATGCCACTTCCTGGTGAGACATGATCGCTATCATGTCTCAGACGTTATTTAATCACCTGCTTGCTGAATCGGTCGAAGAGAAACGGGTGCCGAAAGGGAGGCACCTTTTCCACCGAGATGATCGGGTGCACCACATTTATCTGGTGTTGGAAGGGCAAATTGACCTCGTCCGTTTTCACAGCGATGGGAAGACGGCTGTGCTTCAACGAGCAGTCCCCGGGACTATCCTGGCTGAAGCCTCTCTGTTCGCCGACAGGTACCACTGTGATGCCGTAGCGTCGGAGCCTGCGAGGGTTGCTTATCTTCGGGTCGGCGAAGTTCATTCGCTTCTAGACAACGATCCTGTTCTCGCGAAAGCGTGGATGAGACATTTATCGAACGAGTTGCAGAACAGCAGGAAGCGGGCGGAAATCATCAGCTTAAACAGGGTTTCAGATCGATTAGACGCATGGATTGCCTGGAACGAGGGAACAAAGCCCCCGAAAGGCGAGTGGAACAAAATCGCAGCTGAAATTGGAGTCTCACCAGAGGCGTTTTATCGAGAGCTGGCCAGGCGAAAGCTTTGGCGAGCGCCTCGTGCGGAGGAATAGCAGACGTCAGGACGGAAAAAGAAATTTCGTCGCAATGTTCAACTGGTCCGGCAACATCGGGTCCGGCCAAGAAGACGTGCGCGCCGGGTCGTCGTGAGAACCGCAACGAGAAAGATCATTCGGCTCGCCATGTATTCCATACTGGCTATTGTCGCTATAGTCGCCATTTACTCCGCCGTCGTTTGATCGACGTGCCAACGAACAATTGGCGCTCTTAATCACGATCCGATACAACAGGCTGTTTCGCTGATCCTGCTAGGCAGCTCCGAAGTCTTTCATCTATGGAGAGAAGCATGGTGTCTCAGGCGGTCTACTTATCAACCTGCGGCATAGCGTGCTTGCTGACGGTGAACGATCCGGCTCGGGCTGAGGACCAAGGTCCCGCCTTGGACCGATTTATGCAGTTTTGCCTCTCTACCGGGCCGCACTTCGACAAGACGGTCGCGACGTCAAAAGCCGAGGAATGGACGCCACTCGCCGCCGATATGGCGATGGCCTTGACGCCTGTCAGCGAACCGACAGCCATTCACGGATGGCTTGTGGAAGCCCGCCAAAACCATTCATTCGAGGCATTAGTTGTCTTCAAATCCATGGTGGGGAACAAACCGCTCGAAGGATGCACAGCTGCAGTCGCTGGTTTGGATGCGCCCACACTCGAAAAGGAAATCGTTGAGAGGGTCGGGGCAAGGCAAGTTGGCGAAGAGGCCGGAGTTGATATGATGTACAAGCGGCTGTCGGCCCGGATTGACGGACGCGACAATGCGATCACCATATCGTTGTCGAGGTATCCGAAAGGCTCCGATCAAGCGGTCATCAGTATCGTTGCGGAAGACGAGGTCGAAAACTGACCACGAGGCTAGGTGCTCTTCCTCTTCAGGCTAGGCGGCAAGAACTTGTCTAGTTCTCCGTCATTAAAGGTGTAGTCCTCCAAAGTCTGCAGTGCCGATTGTGCTCGTAAATAACCTTTAGGCGTGGTGTGCGGGGCCGACTTGTAAATCGCGGCCAAAGCCGCCTGAAGCTGATCGCGCCTCTCTGTTGCCTTACCCAAGGAAATCACCCCCGACGAGATGTCCGTGAGCAACGATAGATAGCTCTCTCTGATTACCCATAGATCAGCTGCGGTGTCGCGGTGTTTTTGAGCCGACGCGCCAGGGTCAAACCCTTTCATGTACCCCGTGATAAAAAGTCCCAACAGCGAGATCAACGCTGTTGCGAGCTTTATCCAAAGTTGGTCAGCCAAAAGGACGGCGATTGTTCCTGACGCCGTTATCGAGGAAATGACGATTTGCAAAAGCTTGAGTCGACGAAGGGTCTGGGCACACAGGTCCCCATCCTTTTCATGGGTTTTGTGCGCATAAACGACCCGGCCAAAGCATTCCCTTATTTGGCTCTCCAAGACAGCAGTCTGATTGGCGGCGTCATCCGGGGTAGAGAGGGCCGAAGATTGATTGCCATGCTTGGGTTCCTGCCCAGAGCTGATTGTCGCTTTCATTTTGAATCGCCTTTAACGCGCTCTGATATGCCGTGGCAGCAAACCTCTGAAAGTTTCCGACCTTATAGACGCGGGAACCGCTTCCCGGAGCCGACCAGAACTCCTGATTTGTGTCTCGCTGGGCCATGTACTGGAGGAAATCTCGCACCAGAAAGTCATGGTACAAATAGGATTTGTCCTTATGCGGCCAGGAGTTGATGAAATTAAATGCGAGCGTGTCAATCAGCATGCCGCTGATGGGCACACTGTTATACCGCTTCCATATGCGCATCATCCGCCCGATAGCCTTAAGGTTACCGTTGGCTTCCCGATTACGGGAAAGAAAGGCCTGCATCTCGGAACGCGGATCGCATGTCTTCCAGGACCCGCCCCCGTTGGAGTCTGCGAACGTGAAGGTATTCGATGCATTCACGAAGACCGGCAGGATTTCAAAAGTTATACCGTCGTCAAACCTAATTACGCAGACTTGCCCGTCCCCGCCTACGCTGGTGGACGGGTAGGTTTTCATAATTGATTGCCGCACTGCTTGAAGAAGCGCCGACTGTCCATTGGTCGTATATGCATTATAGGTGTGGTAAACCCCGTTCGGTAGAGTGAAGGCGACGTCTAGATCGCTGACCCCCTTGGCCGCAGTATCTCGGCCGTACGAGCCTACATACAAGCTGTGAGCAGTTTCGGATTCGGTGTCCCAGAAATCCTTATTTAGCTGCTTGGTGATGCGCCTATATCTGTAGGAAATAGCGCTGACTGTCCCCGACGGGATCAAATAGTTGTCCCGGAATGCCCGGAAATTTTCCGCTACGCCCATGCCCGCTCCAGCTCATATGTTCACGAAACGTACTGCAAGTTTACTGAACCAGAAAGTGGCGTAATGAATAATCCACAAGCAAACGTGGTAGAGCGCGTTTCAAGCACTTACCCGCCTTGAAAAGTTTGTTCCTCGACCCCCTCATTCGGCCTGTTGCTATTGAGGCCTGGGACGTCTTCTTCCTCACCCGACCATGGCAACATGTAATCTCGCTTTCCCATTCGCCTCTCAATTTCGGACGTGCTTTGTTCATCGACCGCATATACCGAACGACGCCCCTGCCCGATGACGGCGTCGTTAACTTCGCGGACGATACGGTCGACCGGCACCTGTCGAACCGCTTCACCGAAATCGGCGTTCATGAATGCGACGAAGACCTTTGTGGGGCTGATAGGAAGCGCGAAATGGCCGTCCGGCCGCCCAAGCCCGTTCGTCATGATGAGCGGATGGTCGGATGTCAGGACTCGCGTTGAGACTGAGGAAGTATCAAGCACCCACCACATCGCACCCATGAACGTTCGAAGCACGTTTTCATTCTGAATGAGTTTGGTCGCGACAAGGATCGCCGTCCGCTCAATCATCTTAGGGTTTTCCTGCTTCAGATATTCGCCGATTGTTGCTGGCCAACCTTCTTTGCGCACCTGATCGTATCGGGACTGAAATGCCGGGTCTGGAACAGACAGGTCCCTAATGATCCGCTCTTTGAATGCTTTGATTTCTTCCGGCGTCCGAATAATCAAAGAAAGAAGGAAGCGCGCCCAGGCATGCCGCAGCTCAGGCTGCGTTGGTATGATGTCCTGGAGCAAAAGATCGCGAGCATCGGCAGCCCTCTTATCGACGACGCCCATAAAAATCTTCTCGACGTTCTGTTTGGTTTCCAGCGTGGCACCGGGAATGGTGTAGAGATTTTCTTGGTAGCCCGTTTCATTGGTCCCACGCCGTTTTATTTCAAGCTTAGAAAACGGCTCATGCGGGAACTTCAGCCGCCGATACTCCGTCAGCTTGTTGTCCGGCCCGAGCCACGGGCGCAGGTAGAACTGGGGGATGTAGTGGTGTTTCAGGGAGCACCTCGAACGTTCAGAACGTAGACTGTCAGGCCGGTAGGTCCGAGAGCAATGGCTCTGAATTCATCCCCTTCTTGCCGCCAGCGTCTCGACAAGGAATGTTGCAACCGCTCCCGCCGTATTGACTGCCAGACTGGCATGCCGAGGCGAAGGCCGTACCGGCAATGCGCCACCGCGACCATGAGCGTCGCTGAGGCGATTCCGCAGCGTTCCGATGCCATTAACCAGGTTCATCGCTCCGCCCAAAATTTGCTTGATGGGTTCTTCCGTGTGTTGATCGGGGGCCAGCTTCAATTCCTTCGCTGCCATCCGGTACAACTGCGGCAGGTCTTCCTTGTCTGTATATGGGATTGCAAGCTCATCCAGCACGCGCTTACAGACCGTTTCCAACAAAGTCCGGGCTACTGTGATCGCGCCTTCCGGATCGGCGTTGCGTCTAGCGAGGGCCTTGTTCCAGACGACATGTACCCCTTCTGCGTCGAAGGTTTCCAGCGCATCCGATGTCACAGCATCACCCGGTGCCCGGTTTCGGCCCTCCAAGTGCTCGATTAGAGGCGTGAATGCCTGACTGATGAATTCACGACGCTCGGCGTACTTTCCCGCAGTGCGTTGGATGAACGGCCAAAACACGTCCAGCGTCCGACAAGTGCGTACGAATGATGGAAGTAGCTCTCCCAGTTCCTCCGATTGCATGAACTCTTGGCGCAAATGCTCGTAAACGCGTGTGTTCGCCGTTATGTCGCCGGTGGCCCGGGCAGTCATCAAATGCTCCATCATCATTGCTCGTTCGAGCGCTGATGAGGGCAATTCATCCTCGTAGATCACCGAAATTTCTCTCCCTCACCTGAGATTTCGCGAACTGGAAAATACCTCTTGACCTTACCATCTTGGGAAGGTTTACCTATCTATGCAGTTAAGGAAAAGGATTCGTCCGATGACTGCAATATCGAAGATTAAACCAGTGTCCTCTCTGCCGGTCGCAACTGATTTTGGCATCGAAGGAATGACCTGCGCCTCATGCGTTCTGCGCGTAGAAAAGGCTATCGCTGCCGTTCCAGGAGTCGCTTCGGCTAACGTCAACCTGGCGACCGAGCGGGCCACCGTTCAGTTCAACGGTACGCCTGACGCCCAAGCAGTTCTCAAGGCCATTGAACGTGCCGGTTACGAGCCAAAGCTCATAACTCAGGAATTCAGAGTCGAAGGCATGACCTGCGCTTCGTGCGTTGCGAGGGTCGAGAAAGCTCTGAAGGCTGTTCCAGGGGTTGTCGAGGCGACCGTCAATCTGGCAACGGAACGTGCTACCGTTCGCGCTGCGGCTGGTGCGGCAGATTTTGCAGCACTGGAAGCCGCTGTTCAGAAGGCAGGCTATGAGGCGCGTCGCCTTCAGCAATCGCAAGCATCGGACGAAAACCAAGATCGTCGCGCTACAGAGATCGCCACCCTGAAGGGCCTGCTGATCTTCTCGGCCGCCCTCACCTTGCCCTTGTTCCTCCTGGAGATGGGATCGCACTTCATCCCTGGCGTCCATGAGCTGATCATGAACACCATCGGGATGCAGAACAACCTCTATCTCCAGTTTGTTTTGGCTACCATCGTGCTGTTTGGGCCCGGCTTTAGGTTCTTCCAGAAGGGCGTGCCGAACCTTCTACGGTGGACACCCGATATGAATTCGCTGGTCGTCCTGGGCACCTCGGCAGCTTGGCTTTATTCCGTGGTCGCGACTTTTGCCGCCAACGTGCTGCCAGCAGGCACAGCGAACGTCTACTACGAAGCCGCAGCGGTGATTGTGACCCTCATCCTGTTGGGCCGCTTCCTTGAGGCACGGGCAAAGGGCCAAACCAGCCAAGCGATCAAGCGTCTAATCGGACTTCAGGCCAAGACTGCCTTCATCCTGCGCGATGGCCAGTTTACAGAAGTGGAGATTGCCTCCGTTGTGGTTGGGGACGTGATCCGTATCCGCCCGGGTGAGAAAATACCGGTTGATGGTGCCGTGGTGGACGGCAATTCGTTCGTAGATGAATCCATGATCACGGGTGAACCTGTACCGGTCGAAAAGACCATCGACGCCGAGGTGGTCGGTGGCACGATAAACAAGACAGGATCGTTCACGTTCAAGGCAACAAAGGTGGGCGGCGACACCCTGCTGGCGCAGATCATCAAGATGGTCGAAGCTGCACAGGGTTCGAAGCTGCCCATCCAGGCTCTCGTTGATAAGGTCACGGGCTGGTTCGTCCCCGCAGTAATTCTAGCAGCAGTCGTCACCTTCGCTGCCTGGTACATTTTCGGCCCCTCACCTGGCCTGAGCTTCGCACTGGTTAATGCGGTCGCCGTCTTGATCATCGCCTGCCCCTGCGCCATGGGTCTCGCAACTCCGACCTCGATCATGGTCGGTACCGGCCGGGCAGCAGAACTTGGAATCTTGTTCCGAAAGGGTGAAGCACTCCAAAGCCTTCGTGAAGCTGACGTGGTCGCGTTGGATAAGACCGGCACCCTCACAAAGGGCCGCCCGGAGCTGACAGATTTGATCGTTCGCGACGGGTACACGATCCACGAGGTATTGCGATTGGTCGCCAGCGTAGAAGCGTTGTCGGAACATCCAATTGCAGAGGCCATCGTTGCGGCAGCGAAGGAAGAAGCAATCGATCTCCGACCGGTGACAAACTTCCAGGCGACTCCCGGATTTGGGATCGAAGGCACTGTCGATGGACGCAAGGTACTTGTCGGTGCTGACCGCGCTTTGAAGAAGGCAGGTATCGATGTCACCGAGGTGAATGCGAAGGCTGCCGCGTTGGGCGACGAAGGAAAGTCACCGCTTTACGCTGCCGTTGACGGGAAGCTCGCCGCTATCATTGCCGTGTCCGATCCCGTCAAGGACACGACTCCCGCAGCAATCAATGCGCTGCATGGGCTGGGGCTGAAAGTCGCGATGATTACCGGTGACAACAAGCGGACAGCCGATGCTATCGCCCGTCGCCTCGGCATCGATGAGGTGGTCGCAGAGGTTCTACCGGAAGGAAAGGTTGAAGCCGTAAAACGTCTTCGGTCGGGAGGACGAAAGGTTGCCTTCATTGGCGATGGCATCAACGATGCTCCAGCTCTCACTGAAGCAGATGTGGGCCTTGCCGTCGGTACAGGTACCGATATTGCAATCGAGAGCGCTGACGTTGTTCTTATGTCCGGTGATCTCAACGGCGTACCTAAAGCTATCGCGCTCAGCAAGGCGACCATCCAAAACATCAAGCAGAACCTATTTTGGGCTTTCGCTTACAACGTTAGCCTGATCCCGGTGGCTGCTGGGGTGCTTTATCCGGTAAACGGTACGCTGATGTCTCCGATCTTCGCGGCAGCCGCGATGGCAATGTCCAGCGTGTTCGTACTTGGCAACGCTCTCCGGCTCCGGTCGGTGAACCCATAAAACGTGGATTGGCTGCTCGGGGCCTCCCTGGGCAGCCGCAGGTAAAGCAGGAGATCAATTATGAACATCGGACAAGCTGCCAAGGCGAGCGGCGTTTCAACAAAAATGATCCGCTACTATGAGCAGATCAAGCTCATCAGTCCCGCCCATCGCACAGAGTCCAGCTATCGGACTTATAGCGAGAACGACATTCACACCCTGAAGTTCATCCGAAGAGCCCGTGACCTGGGATTTTCGGTCGAGCAGATGAAAACACTGCTCACCTTGTGGCGAGACAAATCGCGGAGCAGCGCAGACGTAAAAGCAATAGCGCTGGAGCATGTCGCGGAGCTTGAAAGGAAGGCCGCCGCCATCCAGGCGATGTCCAGGACGCTGAAGCACCTGGCTCATCATTGCCACGGTGACGAACGACCTGATTGCCCGATCATAGACGACATCGCAAAAGCGCCCGAAAATGACTTGCCCACTATCGATGCCAAATTCGGCGTTCACGCGCTGTGAGTGCCGGAGTGACGACGATACTATACGTGGAATGACAGCATGGTAATCCGTTCCCAAGGGCGTCTAGCGGCAAAAAAGCCGCCGTCACAGGACTAGCTTGATCCCTGACACCAGAAGCAGAAAAGCAAGGATTGTTCGCAGCCATCGCTCCGAAAGGTAGCGGCTCCCGACAAAGGCACCAACGGACCCGCCCGTCGCGACGGCGACAAGCCAAATCGGTAGCTCGCGGGGGATGTGGTCCCATGCCGTATAGGCCCCAACCAGCGCCGCAGCCGAATTAGTGAGGTTGTAGACCGCTGTGGTCGCAGCCGACTGCCGAACCGTTCCCCAGTTCATGCTCAGGATGATCGGCGCGAGAAATACACCGCCCCCTGTTCCAGTCGTGCCGGATATGAAACCTATGACTGCCCCGGTCGCCAGAGCCACGCCGAAAGGGGGGACAACTATCGCATCCGGTTTCGACGATTTGCCTCGAAATACTGTCCGGCCCATCTGAAGCGCCGAAAGGATCAACACGAGTCCGACGATTGGAAAGTAGACGTTTTCCGCCAGGTGTACGGCCCCTCCGAGCATCGAGAAGGGAAAACCAAGAGCGGCGAACGGCCAGACATTGCGCCACGAAAGACGCCCAGCCTTCAAAAAGATGGCGGTGCTAATCGCGGCGACCACGAGGTTCAGAGAAAGCGCCGTCGTCTTCATGGCAAGAGGCGCAAAGCCCGCCAAGCCCATGAGAGCTATATAACCCGAGGCCCCCGCCTGTCCAACTGCTGCATAGATGAGAGAGGTGATGAGAAAGGCAGCGGAAAGCATGGCCGTTTCGCTGTCCACTGTCGTTCCTCACTTTTGCGCGATCTGCGGCTTGGCAGATTATCGAGTCCTGCGATGCCCGCACGTCGCACCGAAAGTTCATCATGGTCAAGGTGGGGAGTGGGACGCGGCTTGCTCTGGCTCGCCTCAGAGCTGTCGATCTCCTCTTCCAGGCGAAGATCGACGCTTTACTGCGATTCACCTAGCCGCATCGTCAGCTTCGATGGCGTTGCCAACCCAATCGGGTACGTTGGTCGCGCTGGAGAACATCGTGTACTCCGGTATCGACGTCCAAAACTGCCGAATCCCTCCGTAGAACCCGTCCACGTCCTCACGCTCGACTGTGAGATAGGTATGATCGGCAAATCGAAGCATCTCGTCACGCTCTCCCTCGCCCCAAATAGATCGGAGGTACTGCGGATACTTCGTCTTCAGTTCGTCGAGAGACGGGCCGTCGCCATGTTTGTAGACGTTGACGACAAGTCGGCAGGCGTCGATCATTGGGAAAAACTCCTGCGCCCGGATTTCCCATCCGCAGCCCTCAACGAGGTCTATGATCTTCGCGATATCCTGCCGCCAGAGTTTCTGTCGAAGTTTGTCACCAGGAAAGGACTTATGAAATTCCGTGACGAGAAAATCGCGAAATTTCACCTCGAATTGGTTATAAAGCCCAGCCGCGACTGACAATATCGTCTGCTTTCGCATGCCGTCGAGCAGTTCGTAATAGTGGATGCTGGCATCGTGCGCGGTCTCGTAAAAGTCTGAGAGATCATGGCGGTCTGGGTCGAAATGTCGGCCCATCGTCTCCAACACCTCTTCTGCGTGTTTCTCGGCTTCGTCCGCTATGTTTTCAAACTGCGACAGCAGCCGTCGATCAGCTTGCGACTTGAAGAAGTCCAGCTCCTCTATGAGGCTCTCCCTGTAAGGGCCCCACATGTGGAGTAGAACCCGATCACTGGACATATTGGAGGTTCCTTTTTGGGCATGCTTCAAGGACTGGCCAACCTGAACCGAGAATGACAGGAAGTACAGGTCTGGAGCATCAGGTGGAACGCATGTTCGGCAGACATCGAGGAGACAGTTGTCTCCTTTCTCATGCGAGTACCGAGAGGGCCTCCTCCCATTAGCTCCCCCTGCTTCATACGCATGTCCTCTGACATCGAATTTGGATGTCGGTCTGCTGCTGAAGCTAAGGCATCGGCATACGTTTTCAGGTCCCGAGCCAGTTCCCCAAAACGATCATGATCGGTGGCGACCTCGTTGGTTGCCTTTGAACCTTCCGCAACCGTCACGCTCGCAAAATGATCGACCAGGCGCTGATCAGCGCGCTCACTGATCGCCCTCGCGGCTACCTTGAAGGACTCGGCGGAATAGATTTCGGGTGCTCTGAACATGTCGGAAATCGTCTTCGTGGCGGCAGCGATTTCCTTCATCTCTCTCTGGCGATCAGCCACAACGTCCTCTAGCCCTATCGCAATTCTCATCATCGTAAACGGACCGACGAATGCAATGATAGGCGTGGCCCCCAGTAGTCCGGAGCGCTTGTGACGTCGAGGAGCTGACACTTCTCTATCTAATCCGGCCTGCTTCACCAATCCGTCACTCTTTTGCATCGTTCAAGTATGTCCTCGGCCGCTAGATCAGGCAGCTTCGTGTCTGCTTCCGTTCCCGAGAAGCTCTTCCGACTGGTCGGTACCGCAGTTGTCTACCTAGCCATGCTCAACAGTTCCTCGCGAACAATCGATGGTCTTATCTCCACATCGCGAGCAAATCTTGTCCAATTTTCCAAGATGAGAACCGTGGGATCACGTTCACGGCCAACGAACATGGTAAGGTATGGCCTCTGCTCCTTGTAGTTGGCCCGGAAACCGCTTCATCGCCTGGCAGAAATCCTCCTGATGCAGTCTTCTGACGTACCGCTTCCCATCAACCTCCCTGACGGTAAGGTCATACCGCTACACCAGCAAAAACGGGGCGTCTTCAGCAACTCTCGAATCCGCAATCTATTACCGATAGGTGCTAAACCACCGAAAACAGAATATTTATTACTGCAGGGTAGTCGACGACAGCCGAGAATCCAACTTGACCTTCCCACCGTTGGAACCTTCATAGTCCAAGCGACTACCCGCTCGGGCATTAAAAGCGAGGTTGACGGAAATCAAAGTGACAAGAACTTGAGCAGGTATGTTGGACAAGCGTGAAATGAGTTGATCGATGGACTGGTGGAAGCTGAACAACCTGATCTGGAAGGCGATAATGTCCGTCATTGTCGCTGCCATGGTGTTCACTGCGCCTGTCTCCCACGCCACCACCCACCCCTGCCCCACCCAGCAAGGTGCCGTCATGGAAAACGGCGGGAATAGCCACCACGAGGATGGCCAACATCATTCGAAAAACAAAGCTGCGTTCAACGGGGAAATTTGCTGCAACAGCACATGCGCCCTCTGCACGGTGGCAGCTCACAACGGTGCCGTGCGCCCCATCGGGCTGATCTCGATTGGTCGCATCGACGACCTGCCGAAATACCTCGCAGGATTCAATCCCTCTCCTGGAATGGAGCCGCCTCGACCTTTCGCATGACGAAACACCCGCTTGCACGGGCAAATCATCATCAGCGTGGTCGCCATGCCGACCAAGATCGAGAGACCTGTCATGTACCGTAGAGAATTCCTGAAAACGCTTGCCGTTAGCGCGGCGGCCGTTTCGCCACTATTCAACTCCGCCATCGCGAAGGCGAACGCGCCCGCCGTCGATCTCGTCATCGGACGGCGAACACTGGACGTAAATGGCAAGCCAGCTACCGTATTCGGTCTGACAAACAAGACTGGTGGACCAGGGCTTACTCTGAGTGCTGGAACACAGTTCAACGTCCGCCTCGTCAACGACACAAGCGAGGATACGCTCATCCATTGGCACGGATTGACGCCACCATGGGAGATGGACGGCGTTCCCGACAATCCGGCTGCCTTGTTGAAAGCGAGGGAAGCGAGGGAATACGACTTTCCTGTCGGCCGAGGCGGCACACACTGGATGCACGCTCACACCCTCCAGGAACAGAACCTATTGGCTGCTCCGTTGATTGTTCGGACGGCCGAAGACCGTGATCGGGACGAGCAGGAGGTGGTAATCCTTCTCCACGATTTCTCATTCAAGTCGCCCGAAGAACTGCTTGCGGGACTGAAAGGTGGGGCCTCAGGACACGGCAGCATGCCGATGAACCATCAAGGCATGATGGGGATGATGCAGAACATGCACTCTCAGCACCAGATGCCGATGGGCGGTAGCTCAACTATGGCAGTGCCGATGATGGGCATGCCGTCGATGGACCTGAACGACATAGAGTACGACGCCTATCTCGCCAATGACCGCACACTGGACGACCCAGAGGTCGTGCGCATCGAAAAAGGGGGCCGGGTTCGCCTTCGGATCATCAATGGTGCGACGGCAACAGCCTTCACCATAGACACGGGAACAGTGGAGGGCCGCCTGATTGCCGTCGATGGCGTAGATGTCGTTCCGGTCAACGGCCGTCGCTTCCCGGTATCAATGGGTCAGCGGCTCGACATCCAACTGGAGCTTCCCAGCGGACCCGGAGCCTTCCCGATCCTCGCGCTACGAGAAGGAGCGAAAGAAAGGACTGGCATCATACTGGCGACTGCAGGGGCTGCCATCAGCAAGGTCAGCTCGCTCGCTTCTGAACAGGGTCCGGTCTTGGACCTCGCACTCGAACAGCATTTGCGCAGTCTTTCTCAGCTTTCAGCTCGCTCACCCGACCATCGTTTCGATGTGACACTGACCGGTGACATGGCCAAGTACGCATGGAGGATCGATGCAGCGAGAGCTTTGAACGTGTCACGCGGGCAGCGGGTTCAAATCGTGATGCGCAACATGTCGATGATGGCCCACCCAATGCATCTTCACGGCCATCACTTCCAGGTGGTCGCCATCAATGGGAAAGAACTCTCGGGCGCAGTTCGGGACACCGTCTTGCTCCCACCGATGGCAGAAATGGCCATCGAGTTCGATGCAATCAACCCGGGTCGTTGGCCCCTACATTGCCACCACCTTTACCACATGGCCACCGGGATGATGGATTTCATCACCTACGATAACGCGATCTAACGGGAGGATGACATGACGAACGAACATCACGGACACGCTCATCACCACAATCATGATCATGGCGATCACCATCATCACGATAACCGCAGCAACGTCGTGAAGCTGCAAGGAGCAACGCCGGTTGTAGAGGGCGAAGGAGTTGTCTACACCTGCCCCATGCATCCGCAGGTAAGGCAAATTGGCCCCGGCAACTGCCCGATTTGCGGTATGGCTCTGGAACCAGAAACGCCCGAAATCGCGGAAGGTCCTAGCGCCGAACTGGTCGACATGACCCGTCGGTTCTGGGTTGGTCTCGTTCTCAGCCTCCCTGTGCTAGCGCTGGAGATGGGCGGGCACCTTACCAATCTCCACATGGTCCTCGGTCCCCAGACCTCCAATTGGCTTCAGATGGTGCTTGCGACGCCGGTGGTACTCTGGGCTGGCTGGCCGTTTTTCGAACGAGGCTGGCAGTCGCTCGTCACGCGTCATCTCAACATGTTCACATTGATTGCAATGGGCACCGGCGTCGCGTGGATTTACAGCGTTGTCGCGACAGTTATGCCGGGAATCTTCCCCGAAACCTTCCGATCCGGAGAAGGCGCGGTTGCCGTTTATTTTGAGGCGGCAGCCGTGATCACCGTTCTCGTTCTGCTTGGCCAGGTACTGGAACTTCGGGCGAGAGAGCAAACCGGAGGTGCAATTCGTGCACTCCTCGATCTGGCACCAAAGACTGCACGTCGGGTCAACCAGGATGGCTCAGACGAGGACATCGGACTTGATGCCGTCGTGGTTGGCGACCGGCTGCGGGTGCGTCCCGGCGAGAAAGTTCCGGTCGACGGCATCCTCCTCGAAGGCCGCAGTTCCGTTGATGAATCCATGATCACCGGCGAGTCGATGCCCGTTACGAAGGAAACAGGCTCAAAGCTGATCGGCGGCACGATGAACCAGACCGGCGGCTTCATCATGCAAGCGGGAAAGGTCGGTAAGGACACGATGCTTTCGCAGATCGTAAAGATGGTTGCCGAAGCCCAGCGTTCCCGCGCCCCCATTCAGCGCCTCGCCGACGAGGTATCGGGATGGTTTGTGCCGGTCGTGATCGCCGTGGCCATCGTCTCGTTCTTCGTCTGGCTATTTATCGGCCCAGAACCGCGCTTCGCTCATGGACTTGTTGCCGCCGTCGCCGTTCTGATTATTGCCTGCCCTTGTGCTCTAGGCCTCGCCACTCCGATGTCCATCATGGTCGGAGTAGGACGAGGTGCGGGACTTGGCGTGCTGATTAAAAACGCTGAAGCCCTGGAGCGCTTCGAAAAGGTTGACACGCTGGTGGTTGACAAGACGGGTACGCTTACTGAAGGGCGGCCGAAAGTCACCGCCATTGTGCCCCGCGAAGGAATTTCCGAAGCCGACCTGTTACAGGCTGCGGCAACGCTGGAGCGTTCGAGTGAACATCCGCTTGCGTTGGCCATCGTCAATGCTGCCGCCGAACGAAACGTCCCGCTTGGTGACGCCCAGGATTTCGACAGTCCCGTTGGCAAGGGTGTGACTGGTACCGTGAACGGCAAAAAGCTGATCCTGGGGAGCCATCGGATCATGGAAGAAAGCCGTGTTGACGTATCCGCGATGACGGCGAAGGCGGAGGAGCTGCGAAATGAAGGCGCAACGGTGATCTTCATGGCTTCCGACGGTCAGGTTGCCGGGCTGTTCGCTATCGCTGATCCTGTCAAGGCCACTACGCCTGATGCTGTGAAGGCGCTTGTGTCCGAAGGGATCAGGGTCGTTATGCTCACGGGCGACAACAAAACGACCGCTCACGCCGTGGCCCGGCGGCTCGGGATTTCGGAAGTCGAAGCCGAGGTACTTCCCGAGGACAAAAGCAAGATCGTTTCGAAGCTTCGGACCGAAGGGAAAATCGTCGCAATGGCCGGGGACGGTGTCAATGACGCCCCTGCCCTTGCCGCCGCCGACGTCGGCATTGCCATGGGTACTGGAACTGACGTGGCCATTGAAAGCGCCGGGGTTACGCTTCTTAAAGGCGATCTGCAGGGCATCGTAAGAGCGAGACAGCTCAGCCGGGCAACGATGGCCAACATTCGGCAAAACCTGTTCTTTGCGTTCATTTACAACGCAGCAGGCGTGCCGGTTGCGGCAGGCATCTTGTACCCGTCATTCGGCATTCTTCTGTCTCCGATCATCGCCGCAGCCGCGATGGCTCTCTCTTCTGTAAGCGTGATCGGCAACTCACTCAGACTGAGGAGTATCGACCTATGACATCATCCCGCACCTGGCTATTAATCGCAGCCTCATTGGCCGTCATCGCCATCTTTTTCGTCCTTCGAGAGCATTGGGCGCACGCCCTTGGGCTGGCTCCGTACCTGTTGCTCCTGGCGTGTCCGCTCCTGCATCTGTTCCACCGGCATGGGGGGCATGATCACGGAGATCACAAGGGATGAGCTATCGTCGCTCGGAGTCGAGTACCGTTGAAATTCAAGCGCCAGCACATCAGGTGCTTACGCTTTTGGATGATCCGAAGCCGTCGGACGCATATGTTCGGTCGATTATGATGCTGGGCTCATCGATGACATATGAGCTTGACGAAACCGAGGGACGGCAAATCGGGTCCGTCATCAAATGAGTGACCCGATCCTCGGGTCGGGGTGCATCTCGAAAGGTGACAGAAGGTGTTGAGATTCCGTGAAAAAACCGCCCACTCTCGATTCCTGAGGTATTTCAATATTCTTCAAATATCGGCACGGCAGCTGTTGCCGACAAAGTAGGGGTCGAAGGCCATCAGCAATTCCTGACAAAGCTTGGACTATTGTCTAAAATGGACACTGAAATGCCCGGCGTTGCGACACCGACCCAGCCACGATCATGGAAGAAGATCAATTCGGTGACAATCTCCTTCGGTCATGGAGTAGCAACCACCCCGCTGCAGACAGCGGTTGCCGCCGCCGCGCTTATCAACGGCGGAAACCTGATCTCTCCAACATTTCTTCCCCGGTCCAAGGAAGAGGCGCAACTTGTTTCGCGCCAGGTCATCAAAGAAAAGACGAGCGCCTATATGCGATATCTGTTCAAATGGAACGGATACAAGGGCTCTGGACGGGGAGCGCAGGTCGAAGGCTTCAATGTGGGCGGCAAGACAGGAACCGCCGACAAAGTGATCAACGGTCGGTACGCCAAGGACATCAACTTCAACGCGTTCGTTGCGGCGTTCCCGATGGATGAGCCAAAATACATTGTACTCTCGATAATTGACGCACCAAAAACCGGGGAACACGGGGGACGCACCGCAGCCTCCACCGCTGCTCCGATGATCAAGGAGATTATTTCGCGAGCCGCTCCGCTACTCGGTATCAAACCCCGCTTCGGTCCCGAAGGGCATCAGGAGTTGCTGGTCGACTACTGACCAGAGCCGTCGGTACGAATAGCAAGCGTCGGGTGCAGAAGAACGTTGCGTCACGTTAGCGGTGACTGTCTATCTTTGTCCCTGAGGGAATCGCTCCCCCTGCGGAACGACAGCTTTAGAACAGGCAGATAACCATGCGCCTCGGCAGTGTCCGTCGCAGCCTCCACCAAAAGAAATTGGACAAAGCGGTTCCTCAATTACGAGAAGCCTTGGCAAGGTTCGATGAGGAAGCCGGTTTCCTTCGGCTCATCTGGGCCGTAGATGCCCTACAGTCTCGGATGGGCATCGACGTCGGGCGCTATCTCAAATTCCCCGAAGGAGCAGACGACCTTTCCCGAAACTCCCCCTATCTCATTCACAAATGGGAGCTTGAAACCCTTGTAGCGCTGTTCTTTGACACTCCGCAAAATCCCAGGCGTTTCAAAAACGGGCCAGTCTACCGTTCGACAGAGTTCGGCGCGGCAGGACTTCTCGTGAATCTCCTGCGAAAGATTGAAAACTCAGAAAGCGGGGTTCGGCTCACCCCACAGAACGTTCTGATGGAGATGCATAAGGTTGCGCATCGTCAATTTGAATGGCAGCGAAAGTTCGCGACCGGCGAACGGCTTTACCGGTTTGCGTTCATTTATGGTCAAGGGGCCTGCGCAGAACATTTCGAGAACAAGTACGGGATGGAATTGAATGATTTCCTGCACGCCGGATTCGTTCTATACTCACAGGCACACCGATGGCCGTGGACTAAGACGATAGGGGTCGAAAAACTCGGAATCGCGCAGGACGCCGTCGATAAGGCCCTTGGCATTATGTCCCTCTCGCAGCAGGAGTTTCGGCAGAAGGCGAAAAATCTGACCGACCGATTGCTGGGGGGTAAGAACGTTCCTATGGCTTACCTTCCGAGCCTCCTGAGACAGTACCCGATTATCACCGCCCCGGAGGTCGGGACCTTCATCGCGCCGCTACCAGAGTTAGTGTTTTACAGGATGACCGCAGGGCTGTTCTACGACGTGGCGAGTGGGCCGCAGATGCTGCTGACTGAATCGAACAACCGCTTTGAGGAATACGCGCGTCGATTGCTGCAGGGCTACTTCCCCCATTTTCATGTCATGGGCAGCATTGCGTACGGGCCCAAAAAATCCCGCACGGAATCGCCTGACGTCCTGGTCAAGGTCGGCGATGAAATTGCCATCGTGCTCGAATGCAAAGCGACAAAGCTAACATATCTAGGGCAGTATTCGGACGATCCTCTGAGCGACGCACAGACGAAGTACGCGCAAATTGCCAAGGGAGTCGTACAACTTTGGCGGTTTTTTGCTGATGCAAGATTAGGCCGGTTTCAAGCTCATGCCGTAGCGGTCGATGCCTGTGGAGTTGTCCTGACTCTCGATGCCTGGATGCAGATGTCCGGCGACCTGCAAGACGAAGTCATCGCTATCGCGAAAGGCATCGTAGCTGCTGACCCAGACGTTACGGCTGCAGATATGCGGCAGATTATCTTCTGCCCGATGCAGGAACTTGCCGACACGGCCATCATCTCTGACGAAGCGCAATTCATGGCGACGCTCAAAAACGCTGTTCTGCCGCTACATCGAGGATGGGCGCTCCGCTCCGTGCGGAGCCACATAGACAAAGCCGAAAAGCCTCAGAAATTTCCGTTCCAGTATGATGAGGTTTTGCCATGGATGAAGAGGATTGATGATCTCGCAGCCAAAGCGGGTGCACGTTTCTTTTAGGTGGGCCGGGGACATTCCATCCCCGGCCCACCGATCAGGCGGCCATTTTTTCACAGCTCTCGGCGCACGTGCGGCAGGCATCGACGCAGCTCTGCATGTCGCCAACGCGTTCGCAGTCAGCTGCACATTGGCGGCAGATTTCCGCGCATTCCCGGCAGGTGTGCTTATGGTGTTCGGAACCAATCAGCATGAAATGGGCTGACGTCCTGCAGATTTCGGCGCACGCCATCATCAGCTTGAAGTGTTTCGGCTCGGTGTGCTTCCCACCCATCTCCAGGCAATGGCCCATCGCCATCGATAGGCATTCGCTGTAGCAGGCCAGGCAATTGTCGATACACGTTTTCATATCAGAGGATAGGTGATGCATCACTTGACCTCCTTCTCTACCCAAGTGGTTAGTTCTTTGACTTCCTTCGTCTGGTCATCGATAATTTTCTGGGCTTTTGCCTTTGCCTCGTCGTTGTCGCCGTGCTTCAGCTCTACCTCGGCCATACTGATCGCGCCCATATGATGGGCGATCATGCCGCACACGAACGATACATCAGGGTCCTTTTTCATCATTCCCTGCATCATGTTCATACCCATGGTTTTCATGCCTTCCATCGACTCTTTTTGGTAGTCGGTCATGTCCGGCATCTGCATGTTGTGGTCTTGCATTGCCATGTTGCTAGGCATCTCCGATTTACATTTCTCCGGATAAGCCATTTGCGCCGTGGCGGCCGACGGAATGAAGGCGATGACCGTAGCTAACGAAGCCGCGATGACGGATGAATTTCTATGCGTGTTCATGTTCGAACTCCTGTTTCGTGAAATTGGCAAGAATCACATCGGAAGAGTCCGTGGAGGAGGGTCGATTGGCCTGATGAGGAGCAGTGGCTGCACCACCTTGAGCAGGGACTGATATTGGTATCCCAACTGTTTGGGCTGACCGGGGATTGGCAGGTCAGGCAGCATTGGACAGCAATGCATGTCAGAGCAGCAGGCGACGGCTGGCAACGGGTGATGGTCATTGCTGGCCGATGATGAGGCATGGACATGCTGGCAGTCGAAGCGGGGAGCAGCGGAAGCAGGCGTCATTGCCAAGGCGTTGACGATCACCATCGCAGCAGCAAAGACGATTTGAACAATCTTTAATGGAGTCCCAGGGATCATCCAGCGCTCTCGCTTTCGTTGCGAAAACCCCGGCCCCTAGCAAAAGTTCCCGACTGAGCGGCTCATAATGGCCGCCACTTAACCGGCGAAGGACGTTGCCCTCTCCTTATAGAGGGGCTCTGACCTCAACCGTTGATCTCGTTTTTCCGCCAGCTAGAACGAGCGTGGAGGAACGAAAAGACAGATAGTCCGAGAGGGAGGCAACCGTTGGGCCCTACAAAGATGGAATTCATCATCCGGTGACTTTTTCACCCGGGTATCGCGATACCCGATGATCTCGCCGCTATCCTGAACGACGTAACCTTGTGGACCCTCGGTGACGCGGGCATCATGAATAGGTTCACAATCCTGGTTACTGCAACACTGCACCGGATAAACCCAACCTGAAGGTGCCATATGTGCTGTCGCGGTCTCGGGGAGCCCGAGCACGGGGACGATCATCGACATCGAGACCGCGACGAAAATCAGTGTTCCGGTTCGTCGCGAGGGCCTCCGCAAAATCCGACCGTCGCACACCCTTTCGTTAAGACAGGCGTAATCCACAGCTGACCCTCCGGCGGAAACCGGCTAACGGTGGGTACGATCTGCAGCATCACCATCTCAGTGGATCGCAGGCTGGCTCACCGTCTTCGGTAATATCCACGCACATAGTGGCCGTTTCGGAAATGTCCACGGACATACGTTGAGCCGCCACTGTACCTTGGTGCTGCCCAAGAACTGTACCCATCGTATCCGCCTGGCCGCGATGCGGCGCTTCTTGCTCCGCAGCGACGGCCAGCGGCGTCGAGGCTTTCTGGTGTTGGACAGTTGCCAGTGTAGACACGTCCGGAGGATGTAGCGCCGTATGATGGCAAATAGGTCGTTGACGCAGCCGCAGTTACCGGAGAGTCCGAGGTCGAAACCGACGCAGCGGAAGCCGCTGACATCGCGATGCTATCAGCCGATCCCGGCGACGTCGATTCTAGCCGCCCAACCCTTTGCTCCTGGAGGACACGTGCCGCTTGATCTCCGAAGGCAACCCGCCCTCGTCCACCGTCTGCCAGCGCGACGGTTCCTGATCCTCCTCGGCCATCCGGGGATCGAAGAACTGTGATCGTTCCATAGCGACCATCCGAGCACCGGAACGGAGTCGACAGCACCGGCCTGGTGTCAAGCGGATCGTAGGTGCCGGAACACCCAACCGCGCCACTCGGATTGTTGACGGTAAACGTTCCTCCGGAAACAGCAGCTGTTGTCGTTCCGATTAGTGCTTCACCGTTGTCCATCTTCACTGCGGCTGGAACCGTCAGCGACCCGCAGCTTGCCAACAACGGCGGTAATACCACCGCCACTCTCCAACTTTTCCACATTGATTGCCCCCAACCCTTAGGAGCATCATGTCACAATTCAACAATGAGTCGAGGAAACTCTTTCAAGTCCGAATGGCGAACTGGTGGAGTCGCGGTTTGAAGTCCGCGCTCTCAAATGTGGCACCGGGAGAAGAGGAGATCAGTTTGGCAAACGACGAAGAAGAATTCGGCGCGATGGTTCGCGATACCCCGTTCGAGCGGTTAAAACGGCTTGTTCGCTCAACGGGATCAGCTGTGTTAGTCAGCATTCTCTTGGGCGGCTTCGTGGGAAGCCTTGGCTCCTTCCTTGATTCATCAACCAGCACCCGAGAGCAAAGATATGAATTCACTGCGGCGAACGTTGAAGACATTCGCGCCACGCTCCAGGAAATGCAGTACCGGCTACAGGCGACAGAGAAGATTGTCGCGACTTTTCCTGAAGCCGTGCAGAACCTTCGAGTGAACCAGCACCTCGTTGCCAATGCCCTGGCAAAGCTTGATCTTGGACAACGTATCGGCGGGGAAGACGCAGGCGCGTTTCGCCTGACGCTGTCTAGTCCGGCCTATGCCCAACAGGTCGCCGCATCGCCGGAGGCCGAGACTCACACGCTCGTGACGTATTCTTTGATCGCGGTCGTTGCGCTCATCCTGATATTATTCGTGCTTCTTTACATGTTCACCAAAGACAGGGCAAAGAAGGCTTATGCCGAAAAGACTATTACTACGATGGTCGGTTTTATCTTCGGTCTCATCACCGGTAACGCAACGAAGAGATAGCGGGCAATCACAGAGCGTGCTTAGCCCATTCTACGGTCAACGTGCGGCCTCAGGAAAGGCGACGACGACGCTCAACCCGGGCGTATTGTCGTACAGAGCCACTTTCGCTCCATGGAGATCAGCGATGGCTTTGACGAGGCTCAAACCCAGCCCCGATCCGGCCGTGGTTCTGCTCTTCTCCAAACGGTAGAACCGATCAAACACCCGCACGCGCTCTTCCTCTGGAATCCCGGGACCGTTATCAGAAACCGTCAGGCAGATCAGGTCAGTCCGACGTGCTAAATTCACGATGATCGTAGAACCCACGGGAGTGTGGCGCATGGCATTAGCCAGCAGATTGGCGAGCATCTGCCTGATGAGATCGGGGTCACCGTCGATGGGATAATTGGCGTCGGTCTGCCGAAGCTGGAGAGTGTATCCTTCATCGGAGGCGATTACTTCGTAGACTTCGAATATCTCACGAACCAGCGCCCCCAGGTCGACCGCGCTGAACTGGGCAGTTCGGCTGCGGGACTCGATCTGCGCGATCCGCAAGAGGGCGTCGAATGTGTCTGCAATCGCCCTGAGTTCTCCCAGGGCCACTTCGACAGCGCTCTTCAGGTCCTCTACCGTCTCCGCCTGTAAAGCATCGTCCAGTACAAGGAATGTACGACCAATCGGTGTTTTCAGGTCGTGTGCTATGTCCGTGGTCACCTGTTTCAGCGCGGTGACGCTGGCTTCCAGTCGAGCCAGGGCAACATTGACCTCACTTGAAAGTACGTCGATCTCGTCCATTCGCGGTGAGACTGGCAAACGCCTCGATAGCTCGCCGTGTCCGATTGCATGTGCGGTGCGTGAGAGAGCAGAAATTCGCCGACGCATATGATAGGCGAGCACCGCCGCTCCACCGATACCAATGGCGAACACTATCGCCGTCGTCCATCCGAAGCTAATCAGCACGATCCGCGCCAGTTGGTCGGTGTCACCATAGCTGATCCCAACCACGAGGTCATTCTCGCCTAGCTTTCCCCGGAAGAACTTGTAATTGGAACTGTTCTCGTGCTGGTCCCACGGACGCAGCGTGGAGAAACCCGCCGGAGTGTCGGCAGTCTCGGCGTTCCCCGCTAGCAGCTCGCCTCCCGGCTCCCAGAGCATATAGATCGTCTCCTGGCCTCTAATAGCGGGACCGTGGCTGTTGATCATCTCGACGGCCCCGGTAAGTCCACGAGCATCGTAGGCGGTCGCGATCTCTCGGTACCGCTCCATCACGTTTGCATTCAAACGGCCGTCGAGGAAGTTTACGACCATTTGGTACGCTACCACGTTCGCACCCAAGTAGCAGAGGACGAACAGGGGGACATAGATGATCGCCAGCCTGACGGGCGTGCTCTTTAGAACGCTATTTCCGCGCATGCAGCGTATAGCCAGTATTGCGGACTGTGTGGAGAAGCGGGAACTCGAACGGCTTGTCTATCTTGGCACGCAACCGGCTGATATGCGTCTCAACGACGGAGCTTTGCGGGTCGAAATTGAAGTTCCAAATCTTCTCCAGAAGCATCGTTTTCGTCAGCACCCTGCCCTCGTTACGCATGAGCAACTCAAGAAGCGAAAACTCGCGCGGCAACAATTCGATAAGGGCACCGGATCGTTCGGCGGTACGCTTTACGAGGTCTATTTCAAGGTCACCCACCCGAAGCTTCGTCTTTTCCGCAGTGATTGGGGGCCGACGGACAAGTGCGTTCAACCGGGCGGTCAGTTCCGAAAACGCGAATGGCTTCACGAGATAATCGTCACCGCCAGCTTCTAAGCCCTCCACCCGATCATCGACGCCGCTCATCGCCGTTAGGAACAGCACTGGCGTTCGCACAGATGCTGCGCGGAGTGACTTCACGATTGTTAGCCCGTCCAGTGCCGGAACCATACGGTCCACGACCATCACATCATGGGAGGCGTCGAGACCGGCAGATAGACCATCCCTTCCATCGCGCACCCAATCCACCACGTGTCCTGCCGACGACAGGCCTTTGATGAGGTAGCTTCCGGTTTTCTCATCGTCTTCAACTAATAGGATTTTCATACATCGTCGCTCGGCTAATGCGATCAGCGCGGTAAGGCAAATCTGCTCAGGACCCAAAGACGTGAGATTCGGGCTTTGTTACGGCAGGGTCCTTGGCGCTTGGTTTTGCCGACGTCTTCGTTCGGCCTTGCGTCTGCCAAAAGCGGTCAGTCCCCACGGCTTAAAGATCGAAAGAACCAGCGGGATGAGAAGCACGATCAGACCCGTCGCGGAATGGACAAGAACCGAAAGCTGAATTCGTTTCAGTTCTGACGAGAAAGGAAGTTCAGCAATACTGGCATCGGCCAGTGCAGCAATCCCGGGCAGCTGTACAACGAGAACAGCCATAGTAGCCGAGGTAACTATCAACTTGGCCAGCACCCACCAGTGGTCGAGCAGTCGCCACGGTGTAAAGAGCGCCTGAATGACGCCAAGAACCAATGTGGAGGCAAGAAGCGGGACGATAATGACAGAGGTGACCAAATCCATTGATGGATAGACGCTTGAGGACGCGACCATTTCTGAAGTCATCAGTCCTGCTACTGCTAAAGCAAGAAAGGCAGCGACGGAGCCCATGGAACCTACGGACGTTGCGACGTGAAGAACCAAAGCTACCTTCCGGAAACGCGGACTGAAGAGCATCTGAAATCCTCTGCTGGGACGCGATATCTACGTCGCTCTTGCTTGATGGCTATCGAGAGCGTGCGTAACATCCGATGACACGTTGTCCGGGACCAGATCAACGAACAGTTCGCGGCGAATGAAGCTTTCTGGACAATTGGCTTCGTTTGACCAGGGAGAGGACACATGCAGGCCCACACTCGGGACCGGCGGGTCAACCGTACTCGCGCCACCCTCCAATACGCGCTGAAGAGCCTCATTCACTCCAGGGGCTACGAGAATGTAACGGTCAATGATATCTGCTGCGAGGCGAACATCGCACGCTCGACATTTTACCTGCACTTCACCGGCAAAGATGATCTCAAACGAAGCGTATTCGAGCACCTGTTCCACGAGATCGAGATGCATCGAGTGCGCGGCTCACACACCCGCTTTGACTTTGTCGAACCGATTTTTCAACATGCCCGTGATCATTACGAGTCTTATAAGGCTCTTCGGCGCGGGCGAGGAAGAACGATTTCGCTAGCCCGCATAGACCAAATATTTCGCGATTTCCTGCGGGAGCAACTTCATAACTCGCAGCTCTCTTCCGAGGATATCTCCATCCCTCACCCGGTGGTCGTCGAGTTCTACGCCGGAAGTTTCATGTCTCTGCTTACCTGGTGGCTCGACTCCGGAGCCAGAACACCGCCAGAACAAATGGCTCTGATGTATAGCCGTCTCGCGCGTGAGGGGCTTGCATCGGTCGGGTAGCTTACAAATTTGTATAGTTGGGGAAAGGTGAGTGACAACGGAGCGATCTAAGTTCTCAACGCTGCACCTCGCAGCCTTTAAAGAGGAACTAGATCATGAAGAGACAACTGGCTATTGCCGCCGTCGCTGTGGTTGCCTTTGCCACAACTGCCTCGGCAACCAGCACACTTGGTGTAACCGCCTCACCGGCTGATAAGATTGCCCAGGGACATGGAAGCCCGGGTGACGCCGCAACAGCAAATTCCGACCCGCAGGTCAGCTTCCGAGTCTTGCCGAGCGGGAAGGTAGAACGAACCAATCAGCGTTACGGCACAACCTCAGTCTCCGATCCCTATCTGGAGTCGCGCCGGTCACGCGACAACCGTTAACACCCACGGAAGCTGCCCCCTCTCCTCCCAATCCTATTTGCGCCGCTTCCAGTTCATTCATGACATCCAACATTGTCCGTCAGCCGGGTCGCAATCCATCGCGGCGGATATCTTAGAGAGACATCAAATGAAAAAGATCACCCTTACCCTCACAGCCGCACTCATTGCCTACGTGTCGGTCGCACCGATATCCTCAGCTCAGGAAGGCACCTACTACGAGGGAGTTCAACGCCTTCCTCAGACTGACGCGGCTCGCGCTGGAGCAGAATACGGCTACACGGGGTCCGTCAGTCGCGGGTCCGAAACCTATCACTCATCCACCGCCCCAAAGGCCCAGAACAGTGGCGACTACTACGGTGGTACGGACCGGCCAAACTAAGGAATGGTGTCATCGTTGCCCGCCAGTCTCAGATGTGGCGGGTTGCCTCTTCTGATCGCGGGCGCGTTGTGGCTATGCCACACAAACGACGCGAATAGATGATTGGAAGTGGCGTCGATTGACAACCATCAAGGCTCTGGCGATCCTGATAGGCATGAGCGGGATGTTTCGAATCACATCTAAAGCGATGGCGGTACTGTTGAGACTGGTGATGGTTTTGTCACTGGCTGGATACAGTTTTTCCAGCGTCAACGCTGCGATGCATCCCGCAAGCCATGCCGAAATTACTCAAATCGAAACAGATCATGCTGGTCATCACGGAGATGATCACCTCACCAAGAACGTGGATCACCATGTTGATCAGCACGACGACCAAAGCGCTGAGAAATCGAAGACCTCGTGCTGTAAGGATTATTGCGGTGTTGCCGCGATAACGTGCAGCGGGTCGGCTTTAAGCCATCCGAATCTTGCTTCGGTCCTTGAGTACATCGACGACACGGACACTGTCGGCCAAGAGCCGAGCCTTCATCGTCCACCAAACATCTGAGAACTAGCACCCGCAGTGCGGGGTTTGCTGTGCCTGTGCGGTAACGCGCCCTGGCATAATTGCGATCATATTCTCGGATTTTTTCACCATGAAACGTTTGTTCCTGGTGGCTGCCCTACCGCTTTTTGCCAGCGGATGCGCATCCACGTTGCCTGAAGTCGTTGCGTCAACTGACTACCCTGACACCGTGTCCGACGTCAGGCCCGTCCGTTATCAAAACCCGATTGGAGGGTACAATCATCGCATGCCCGTCGATCCTAAACCCTGGCGGGGCTTGAACGACGCCCAAGCACCGAAAAAGGGAGGCGCATGATGGTGTCGCGCACGATCAAGCTGATCGGCTCCATTGTGCTTCCGCTGGCGACGGCAGGCTGCGTCACAACCGATTATTCAGCCAAGGATGCTGGGTTCATGACCGCCTCTCTGAAAAGCGGCGTAGCGACAGGAAAGCAGACGGTTTGGGTTCAAAATCGTAAGCAAGCTGAGGAAACTCGTAGCCGCGTCAAAGCGCTGATGGCGAAGAAGACCATCGACGTCGAGACCGCAGTGCAGGTTGCCCTCCTGAACAACAAGGGGCTTCAGGCTACTTACGCCGACCTTGGTGACAGTGCAGCGGATGCATGGCAGACGCAGTTGTCAGTATTTCCGACTTTCTCGGTCGGGCTATCAGGAATCGGTACGCCGGGGCTTGAGGCTTATCGCGTACTGGAAGGAGCTATCGCGTCCAACATATTGGCCCTGGCAACCTATGACCGGAACATCAAGCTGGCCGATACGCGCTTCCGGCAGGCACAGCTCAATGCCGCGCTCGCAACGATCTCGCTCGCGGCGGATACGCGTAGGGCCTGGATCAACGCAGTTGCGGCCTGGGAGAACGTAGCGTACCTCAACCAGGCAAAAGCGGCGGCAGACGCTTCGTCGGAACTTGCCAAGAAAATCGGTGAAGCGGGATCGATGCCCAAGGCCGATCAGGCCCGTGAGCATGTCTTCTATGCCGAACTAACCGGCGAGACAGCCAAAGCCAGGCTCGAAGCCAAGCTCGCAAAGGAAGAGCTGATCAGGCTGATGGGCCTTTCCGGTTCGGATATCGATTTCCAGATTCCGAACCGCCTCCCCTCCTTGCCGAAGGCTTTGATCAAGCGTGACGACATCGAGGCCGAGGCGATTCACAAACGCATGGACCTGCAGGTTGCCCGCCTGGAGCTTGAGGCCACCGCACAGTCTTACAAGCTTGAAGACGTTACCCGGATCGTCACCGACATTGAACTGGTTGGGACGTGGGAGAAGGAACGTGAGCGTGAGGATGGTCGGATCGTCTCGGACATATCAAAGACTGCGGGTCTGGAGTTCACGATACCGATCTTCGATTCCGGCCAGGCCCGACTACGCAAGGGTGAGTTGGCTTACATGCGTGCTGCCAACCAGTTGGCCGAAATGGCAGTCAACGTCCGTTCGGAAGCCCGCGCCGGTTATGTGGCTTACAAATCCAATTACGATATTGCCCGCCACTACCGAAACAATGTCCTGCCGCTGCGAAACGCCATCGAGGAGCAATCGCTGCTCACCTACAACGGCATGATCACCAGCACCTTCGAGCTGATCGCCGACACCCGCGAAAAGATCGACTCCACCATCCTTGCCGTCAACGCCAAGCGTGACTTCTGGCTCGCCGAAGCAAACCTCGCTCCCGTCATCTATGGCGGCAGCACGGGAGCAGCCTCGGCCGAAACCGAAGTCGCATCGGCTGAAGAAGCGGCGAGCGGCGGTCACTGAGAAAGGAAACGAGAATGTTCAGTAGAAGACAACTGCTTGGAGCAGGTGCCGCCGGTGCCGCACTCGTTTCCTCGCAAACCTGGGGCCAGACCTCGAACATGGGTCTGCCGGAGGCAGCCCTGATGGATTCCGCTGCTACCCAGACGCCCGTAAAACCTACCGTCGGGCCGGACTACAATCCGGTCGTGACGCTCAACGGCTGGACCCTGCCATTTCGGATGAACAACGGCGTCAAGGAATTCCACCTGGTCGCCGAACCGGTCGAACGCGAGATGGCGGAAGGCATGACCGCCTACCTCTGGGGCTATAACGGTCAGTCGCCAGGTCCGACCATCGAGGCGGTGGAAGGAGACCGCGTTCGCATCTTCGTCACCAACAAGCTGCCGGAGCACACCACCATCCACTGGCACGGCATGATCCTGCCGTCGGGCATGGACGGGGTCGGTGGGCTGTCGCAGCCGCATATTCCGGTCGGCAAGACCTTCGTCTACGAGTTCGATCTCGTGAAGTCCGGCACCTTCATGTACCACCCGCATTCGGACGAGATGGTCCAGATGGCCATGGGCATGATGGGGATGTTCATCATCCACCCCAAGGACCCGACATTCATGCCGGTGGACCGCGACTTCGTTTTCCTGCTCAGCGGCTATGACATCGATCCCGGCACCTATGTGCCGCGTGTCATGGAGATGACCGACTTCAACCTCTGGACCTGGAACAGCCGCGTCTTCCCAGGCATCGATCCGCTGGTCGTTTCGAAAAACGACCGGGTCCGCGTCCGGGTCGGCAACCTGACGATGACCAATCACCCAATCCACATGCACGGTTATGATTTCGAGGTGACCTGCACCGACGGCGGATGGGTTCGGCCTGAGGCCCGCTGGCCGGAGGTCAGCATCGATATTCCCGTCGGCGCGATGCGGGCCTATGAGTTCGACGCCAAGCATGTCGGCGACTGGGCGATCCATTGCCACAAGTCCCATCACACGATGAATGCCATGGGCCACGACATCCCGACCTTCATCGGCGTCGACAAGAAGGAAGTCGCCAAGAAGATCAGGCAGTTCCGTCCCGAATATATGCCTATGGGTACCGCCGGTATGGCCGATATGGGCGAAATGTCGATGGAAATTCCGGAAAACACCGTTCCCATGATGACCGGATGGGGCCCCCACGGTCCCATCGAGATGGGCGGCATGTTCTCCGTGGTGAAGGTCCGCGAGGGAATCTCGGCGGGCGACTACACCGATCCGGGTTGGTACGAAAACCCACCCGGCACACAGGCCTGGGAGTGGACGGGAAGCCTTCCCGACGCTCCGAAAGCCAAAGATGCGAAGACCCAGCTGTCACCGAAGCATTCGAACCACGGCTAATCACAAACAGTCTCAACAACCAAAGGACCTGATCATGAAGACTGCATTTCTCGGCTTGCTCTTGGCCACCCTCGCAACGCCGGTTCTGGCGTCCGGCAACCATGCTGGAGGCCACGGCGAAATGGCTGTCGGCGAACCTGGCGACAAGTCAAAGGTTACCCAGACCATCCGCGTCAGCATGAAAGAGACGCCGGACGGCAAGATGATCTTCACGCCGAACAATTTCAAAGTTCGCAAGGGCCAGACCATCCGCTTCACCATCAAGAACGAAGGCGAACTCGATCACGAATTCGTCCTCGACCAGGAAGACAAGGTGATGGAACACAAGGCAGTCATGGAGAAGTTCCCGGAGATGGAACATGACGATCCGAACGCGGTCCGCCTGAAGCCGGGCAAGTCCGGCGAAATCGTCTGGAAGTTCACGAACGACGGCGTCTTCAAGATCGCCTGCCTCGTTCCCGGCCATTACGACGCCGGAATGCATGGCGACGTCACCGTCGCTAACAAGTAAGAAGGTAGAAGGAGACCTGAAATGCGAACCACCATCAAGCTCGCGCTAGCCGCAGCGCTCGCCCTCACCTCGGCGGCAGGCGCGTTTGCCCAGGAATTCACCAACGGCACGGTCAAAAAGGTTGACGCGAAGGCCAAGAAGGTCACGCTGATCCACGAAGAGCTTAAGAGCCTGGAAATGCCCGCAATGACCATGGTCTTCACGGTCGAGGACGATGCCCTGCTGGCAAAGCTGAAGGAAGGTGCGAAGGTTCAGTTCGTTGCCGAGCGAAAGAACGGCAAGCTGACCGTCACCCAGGTTAAGTGACAGCGACAGCCGCGCTTCCTTAGAAGCGCGGCTGCTCACCTACGAAATTGGTTGAAGACAAAGCGTCTTCCAAAGGTCCTCTTTCCAGTTATTCGATGCTGGTGGATTGTCCAGGATGTAAACGGAGCCGCCGACGAGAACCGCACTTGGGGCCGCGCATCTGACGCGCACCACATGTGTCCCGCTGTCGACAAATATGGCTCCGCCGCCGGTACCATGCTCGATCAAACCGATGCTGACATCGTAATCGTATTCTAAGTCTTCAGAAACAACTGACGCTGTGATGGTGAGGCTGATCGTTTTGCTGTCGGGGAATTCGGCGGTATGGAACGGTCGTCGCTCCTGAGCCTGAGTGCTGGACGCTACGGTAGCCAGAATGATCGCTGCCACTGTTGTGCAGATATGGCTCATCGACCCCTCCTAAGGGACGACATACAGCGATTATATCACGAAACCACGCGTGAGCCACAGCGTAGTTTCGACTCGGTCGAACACCATCTTTCGAGCCGACAGGATCAGGTCCTCACTCACCAAGAAACTTTATTTCCGCATAGTGGCGCTCTGTGGAATCCGTCTCTCCGCACTCGGCAGCGGGAGCGTCCGTGGAATAAGTATAATTCACCTCCTATACTTATAGAACTCCTTGCCACAATACGGTGATCGCACCTTTGCTTATCAATACAACTCTTGCCGCGCGCAGACACCCCACAATATGTGCAAGCTGGAAATTAAAAAAATTTATACTTCATGAGCATGAAGATGACATCGGAATAGCCGGTCATATCGAAATCGCTTTTTTAATTTAATTCCTTTGACTGAACGAGCCAAAAAGGAATTCTGCATCACGTTTTGGGCTCCTTCCGACCCCTCTATACCACCGCAAGTATTGAATTATTTTCCTCCAAAATCACAAGTATTGACACAGACGTCTGGTTTATTGAAATAATCCCGCAAGTCTTAGATCGATAAAATACCTTTACCTAAGAAGCTCAGCATTAGAGATTACTTGATCGATGGCAACGGTACATTACCCGAAAAACCCGCCTAAGAACGCCGCTCGGTACCAATCTGCCTTGCGCACTCCGTATGTATCCACCGCCAACGATGATTATCCTGATGGCATAAATGCATATATTTATGAGCGCGCGAAGGGTGGCGCTCGATCATCAGGAGTAAACCGGGTACGTCTACGCCCGAAATCTCTTAGGGATGTTGTAGATCGGCTCTGCAATTTCTTGACCTTCTTGGAGACTGATGAGGCGCACCCTTCAAACCCCGGGTTGAGCTGGAAGGACGTCAAAGAGTGGCATGTCACCCATCTGTACGAGAGCGCTCAGACCCTCGGGGTTTGGTCCCAGGAGTATTATTTGACCGGTATAGCGTCCCCTCTTGAGCCTGAAACTATCGACGACCGCGTAACTGAAGTTCTTCGATGTTGCCGGTGGCTTGAGGAGAACGGGTACATTTCGGGCTTTGAAGAAGAAGGTTCTCTTGGCGCTCTCGAACATGCCTACCGGCCAATATCGACCCGAAGACGAACAGCAATACAACCTGAACCTGACGAACCCGAAAAGAAGGCCTTCACTCCACGGCAGAGCGCGGGACAATTGATACCGCCGACGCGGAATCAGTTTCATCGATTTGTCGAAGCTCTCAGTCCCGGTACCCACCGCACCGTCGCCCTGTTCATCTACGAGACTGGCGTACGTTTAAGAGAGGTCGTTGAGAACACGCTCCTGCCAGGCATTGTTCATTGGAGAGACCCTGACGCCACTTTTCATCTGCCTAGCTTTCCTTCCGAACCTTACCTGCTCAGTTGGTCAGCAAACGACGACCGTATGATCGGCGTTCTGCCTGATCGCGAGCAAGCCTGGAACGAAACGGCTCGATCAACCACCGATTGCTCCTACCGTATCGTCGGAAAGGGTCTCGTTATTCGTAGGATCGACATCCCAGTTCGACTGATGCAGGCCCTGTGGCATTACGTGGATGGACCTAGACGGGCGATCCTTCGCGCCAATGGTATCAGCATACACAATCAGCCTGCCCAGCTGTTTCTCGACAGGTACGGCAAGCCGCTGACAGCGCATGCAATTCAAGATGCTTTCAGGCGGGTGAGCAAGAAGATCAAATGCGGTTACAGGTTTACCGCACACGCGCTTCGCCACATGTTTGCCTGCGACTTTCTCCACTCGGCAATCCTGGCTCGGGCCCAATTGTTTGGCCATAACTCAGGTGAGCTGACCTTTGACCTCCTGGAGCGGCACGGCGACTTCGTGGTCACCGTGTTACAGCGGCGGCTGGGACACAAATATCGCGACACCACTCTGGTCTATTTAGAGCAACTGAGGCTGAGCCTCGCCGGTTTGGATCACACTACGTCCTGGAACGAGTTCCTGGACGACTAGAGGACAGGCAATGGCTAGGAAACCACGCCTCGGCAACTTCGCTAAGATTGACCCAAGTAAACCAAAAGGGCCGCAGGAGGTAAAACTTAACTCCCTGACTGTGGTTTCCCAACAAGGTCGGGGGCGATCTATTGAACGAGAATTTCCGTTTGATAAATTCGCCCGAACGCCTTTGATAATGAACAGTCTGCCCGCGCTCCGCCGCGAAGTGCTGCGGCGGAAAACGCCAAATACCTTAAAACAACTTAAGACATTCCTACGCGACTTTGCGGACTACGTTTCCTACTACGAGGGTTTAGCCGAGCGTAAGGTGGCTACGGTGGCGGACATTGATATCTCCTTCTGCCATGCTGCTGTTGACTATTTTGAGCTGAAAACACGCCGCGTCGCACGTCTTCGGGCAACGCTGACGATTCTCAGGGCACTGGGTGTGGACAAGAAGCTGCTCCCCATCGTCCCTTGGGAAGACTCGCCTGCAGTTCCACGCAAACTCCTGGAGCCCGAGGTCGTCAGGAAGGCTATGGGAATGGCCAAGAACGACGTGCGGGTTATTTTTCGCCGTTTGAGGGAAGCTTCCACCTTCAGCAGAATCGGACACGATCCTCGCCGGGCGAACGGCGGCAAACTGGGCGACTGGCAGAAGCCCGAATGTCGTTACTGGATCATGGAGAATGTGTTTAACTTTGAAGCCCGCCGGTTTGATCAACTACGTTTTGAGTTGGGCTACAATTCAGAGCTTCGCGGACTGGAGAAGAAACCTGGAGCTGAATACGTCGACAGCGATGGCTGTGTGAAGCGACACGAAGGTTGGCTTGGCCATCAACGATGGAAATTCCCTTTCGCAGGCGATCTCGCACCGTTCCTGGTAATCCTCATGCTGAGGGCTTCTGTGAATGCCGCAGCCCTTTCCACCATAAGGACGAACAAGAAATGGTACGTGCCCTGCCCAATTAAGCTCGGAGCCAATCGCCGCGAAGATTTCATGTACATCTTGTGCGACAAGGTGAGAGGCAGGCGCAAGCAGAATAAGCGCCCAAAGGTGGTGCGGTTCATCTCAGAGGCAACACACTGGGCCCATCCGTTCAAACTTCTTAAGTTCATCGAAGCTTGGACACTGCCGCTTCGGAAGGAAATCAACCGACGTATCACCGAATTCAATTCTCTACCGTCTTTGACTGTCCAGCAGACAGACGAGTTGGCCACTCTCATCGAGATTAAGGACGACTTGTTCATTTACAAGACCGAGCAACAGATCAACTCGTTCGCGCGAGACCTCAATGCCGGTAAGATCGGCCGAGCGCTGACAGCAACCCTGAAGCGCTACGGCCTGCCGACCAACATCAGGTACCTTCGCGATGTTGGTCTCGCCCACACGCAACGAGGCGGCACCAGTCTTCTCATTCTCAGGATCATCGCCCAACACGGTAACGTGTCCACGTCCCGTCTCTACGCGCGGCGAGAGCAACTCATCGCGCGACAGGAAAAGATGGTAACAGCTTGCTTCGACAGCTCGGTCGAACTCATTCGCGCGAAGCGGTTCTCAAAAGCGAACCTGAGAGAGAGCCTCACGCAGCAGGGCTTCAATCAAACTCAGGTCGAGAACCTGATCAGCGCCGATAATGTTACCTGGTTTGGAAATGGTTGTGCCGATCCGTTAAACCCGCCGAAACCGTTTGCATTTGGAACAGAGAAGGGCCAGCCCTGCAGGCTTCAGGATTGTATCGACGGGTGCCCAAACGCTCGATGGTTTCGACAATCGCTGCCGTTCTTAATCGAAGAACTTGGGAAACTGGAACACGAACTTACCCGGGCCGCGCTCGAAAGCTACCTGACCAGCACCCTTCAAGTCCGCATCAAGCGACTGAAGGCGCTGATCGCTCGGTGGCCGAAGGACGCTTATGACAAGGCGCTTAGTACCCTGGCCCGAAAGGCTGCAGCATGACAGTCGCACTGAGCGTCGCACATAGACGCTGGCACGTGAAGGTCAACGAAGTGGCCAGTCACGGTCCGCCATATCCGGTAGATATGCCGGTTACACAGAAATCCAAATTTGGCGCTGACTTCTGGGAAGAGCCCCCTGAAAACCTGCCTGCGGGGGGAAAGAACCGCAGAATCTACGATTTCTTCGGTCCCAGTCAAATAACTCGATTTGGATTTCGTAGCCTGAAGCGATCCGATGCGACGTTGATAACCCAGTTCAAGGACGCAATGATCGGGGTAAAACACCACCGTTATGCGCTTCACCCTGATATGCAGCGTGCCAGTATCCCAAAGCCTCGAACCTGGTACAAAAACCATCTAAATTTCCGACGCATCTTCGTCGCGGCTTCGCTGATGAAGATTTCAAACATCGGCCATTTGACGCAGCACGACCTTGACGAGCTAATGAAACTTCTGGCCGTGAAGGGAACAGGTCGACGAGAAGTAGGCCTCCATATTGACTACTTGCTCCGGCTTTCCAAGCACGGGCTTCTGACCGACGCCACTGAGATGCAACCGCTGGAGTTGGTGTTCGAACCAAAAATTCGAGACACGACCAGGGCGAGAGGAGCCCAACCCCTTACCGACGAGCAAATACAGCTCACGCTGGGGGTGTCGATCTTCTATATCGACAACGTCAAAGAGATTGCCCGGGCCATCGAGTGGCTGCGGAAAGGGATTCGCACAGAGGCACACGTAAGGGCCTGGGCCAAGCAGCGGCTCCCGTGCAAAGTCGACATCGGCGGCAACATGGTCGCTACGCTCCTCCTCCTGGTGCAGGCGTCAGCAGCAAATCTCATCGGCCATCACTTGGGTACCAGACCTTCTGAAACCCTCTCCATGAAGGCGGGTTGCGTCACGACCGCACACGACGAAACGACATTGGATGTTTCTCGGATGACCATCGCGATGCAGACCTTCAAAGCGATCAGGAAAATCGGCGGCGATACCCGTTATCTTAGCGTTTCCGCCTACATCAAAACCGCCATAGACGCTGTTGAATTAGTGATGTCTTCTGCTGGAGCCGTGTCCGACTACCTGTTCTCCCATCCCGCGAAGGAGGAAGAATTCAACGACAACGAATGGAACCGCCGGTTTTCTCGCTTTTGTCACCTCCACAGGTTCGACTTCTATTACACTGCCACAAGTTGGCGTAAGTCCTTGATAAGCATCATGATGTCGGCCTTCGACAATCCGATTGCTGAAGTCGCGACTCTCGCCAATCACAAAAGCGAGCATACAACCGCAGGCTACACCCAGTCGTCCCCGTTTATCATGAACGAGTACAACGAGGGCTATACGAGAATCTTGCGAGGCAGGTTTCATACGCTTTTCGAGAGTACGGCCGCGCTTGGAGGTCCTGGTATCGGGGGGCCACAGGGTATCGAAATCGAGAAGCGATTACCTGAGCTATTTCCCACAGACCTCACTGAACTGGACCTGAAGATGGCCATCGACGAATACATCGATGATCTACTTGAACAAGGAGTGACCCCGATGCTGGTGCGACCAGGAGTCCTATGTGTGAAAGGACCTAATTCTCCAGGATATTGCTCCCGAGCGACGGGCGATACCATGCCCGATCCCTCTAGATGCTCGCCTCTATGTCGGTTCCAGGTTCAACTTCCGGAGGCCAAGGCCATGCTACAATGGGAACTGGAGCACCTTACCGAAAAAATAGAAGGCCGAAAATTCTCGCAACTTCAACGAGATTTTTGGGTGCGCGGCATCTTGGACCACGTCAGCGCCTGGCCGGAACTCCGACCCTTGCTTGATGAAGCCCTCAACGAAAATGAGACCTTAAAGCTGTGGTTCGCCGAAAAAGTCTGAATAGCGGGATTCCCGAGGGTCTGAAGCAAAACGCGGCCAATCGCACGGCCACGGCGCTAACGAAATTGGCCCAAGCACAACGTGAAATAGAAGCAGAAGTTGCGGCAGGCGTCCTCCTGCCTGAAGCTGTGACGCTTAAGATGCTTCTGAAAGACAGAGCCGGGATTAATCACCGCTTTTTGGACGGCGACGCGCACCGCCAGCGGAAAAAGGAAATCGAAAAATGGCGAACGGACCTTGGGAACGTGACGCCTACGAAGCCGCCTTCCCAAGAGGAAATCGTCAACGGGCTCAAGAGTGAGATCGCCGCTTACCAGGAACGATTGGAGAAAATGCGGGACCGGGTTCATTTCTACGCGTTTCGCATCCGTGAACTGCAACGGATGAACCGGGAGCTGCGTAGGAAGTCTCTTGAGACGGTGGTCTACATCAACAGAGATCAGAAAGCTCCGCCGAAATCTCCTTGAAAACAGTCCGCCCATACCTTATCTATTGAAGTGCTCCGCAAGGAGACTATGGCGCTAAACCTGTTGTGCAATAGATGTACAGGACGCGGCTTCGAAGCCGCCGCCTCCACCGAGAGCTGTTGGAAGCGGTACCTGCCGACAAAAAGAACAGTTGTCGATGGGGGCGAAATGGGATCGACTGGCATTGAAAGACAAGAGCTGTGCTCGGCATGATACCACCGTTATCGGGTCAAAAAGTGTAGTTGCAAACGACAACAACGCTAAGGAATACGCTCTCGCTGCCTAACGGCGGTGCGGGAATTCCGCTCTAAGTCCTTGGAGGTAGCACTTTAAGGCGGGGTTCGGAGGTACCTGGCAACAGAAACCTCCACCTTCCTCTAAGCCTTTTCAGTCAACTCAATGCGTCGACATACGCAACAGTTAACCTGTTGATTTTGCTCGTTTCTTACAGAGAACTCACTTTTTATGCTCACCTATAATTTCGGTACCCGGCGCCTCCACCAAAAACCGGTCGGTCGCATGGGAAATCGCTGCGGACCGGCTTTTGATGGGGGCGAAATAGGATCGACAAGGGTGTAAAGATCGAACTTTTGCTCGGCATGATACCAC
>Ga0268287_100124_pt1 | contig 54458 bp, 53 predicted proteins | sample MetcocultureR3M_FD_191348 | JGI IMG/M metagenome (GOLD analysis project Ga0268287, IMG submission 191348) | Soil microbial communities from Anza Borrego Desert, Southern California, United States - Methanotrophic co-culture R3-M | ecosystem: Environmental > Terrestrial > Soil > Desert | place... | reverse complement strand
CGATCCACGCTTCCTCCCCACGGTCGGTCGCCCTTCCGCAGTTGCGCTTCACTTCGCTCGCCATGACCAGCTTACGGTGGGACTTCCACCCACAAGAATGCGCCCATGCTGGGCGCACAACAAAAAAAGCCCGGCTTTCGCCAGGCTTTTATCGGATCGTTCGAAAAGCAGCTTAGAGGCCGAGGCCGCCGAAGCGCTTGTTGAACTTGGAGACGCGGCCGCCGCGGTCCATGAGCTGCTGGTTGCCGCCCGTCCAGGCCGGATGCGACTTCGGGTCGATTTCCAGGTTCATGGTTGCGCCTTCAGAACCCCAGGTCGAGCGGGTTTCGTACTCGGTGCCATCGGTCATGACGACCTTGATCATGTGGTATGCGGGATGAATGTCAGCCTTCATGTCGATAATCCTGCTCTGCGAGGTCCATATGTCGCAATTGCGAGCGAGAACCCTCTTTAATAAATGAAGCCGCAGACCGGTCCGGTCACGGCTTCCCAATTCGATGCGGAGCCTATACAGGAAGGTCGCCCGAAGCACAAGTACCCGCGCCTTTCGAAAAGCGCCCCGACACCAGAGGGAAAAATTGGCCGAAGCCCGCGAAAACCAGCCCAGCGAAAGCCCCCGGAGAGGCAAGGCACTCAGGCCGCTTGCAAGGCTTGTCCCCTACCTTTCACGTTACCGGCCGATGGTTGCGGCGGCAACATTCTTCCTCGTCCTGGCCGCTGCCACGACGCTGGCGCTGCCGCTCGCCGTACGACGCATGGTCGATCATGGCTTTGCCTTTTCGGATGGCAGCTTCATCAACAACTACTTCGGCATGCTGATGGCGCTGGCCGCCCTTCTCGCGGTCGCGAGCGCCATGCGCTACTATTACGTCATCACCATTGGCGAACGGGTGGTCGCAGACCTGCGCCGCGAGGTCTTCTCGCACATCACCCGCCTGTCGCCCGCCTTCTACGACGTCAACCAGTCGGGCGAGATCGTCTCGCGCCTGACGGCCGATACGACCCAAATCAAGTCCGCCTTCGGTTCGGCCGCCTCGCAGGCGCTGCGCAACACCATTCTCTGTCTCGGCGCAATGGGGATGATGATCTATACGAGCCCCAGGCTTTCCGCCCTGGTGCTCGGGGCGATCCCCCTCATCGTCTTCCCGCTGGTCGGCTTCGGCCGCTCGGTCAGGCGCCGCTCGCGCGCCGCCCAGGATACGCTTGCCGAAACCTCCGCCTTTGCGGCCGAAACGATCGGCGCAACGCGGACGGTACAGGCATTCGGGAGCGAAACGACGGCCGCAAACCGCTACGGCAAAACCGTCGAAAGCGCCTATCACGCGGCCCGAACGGCCATCAAGGCGCGTGCGCTGCTGACCGGTTTCGGCATCCTGCTTGTCTTCGGCAGCGTCGTCGGCGTCCTGTGGTACGGCGCCCAGAGTGTTCTGGCGGGCACGATGACTGCTGGAACGCTCGGCCAGTTCGTGCTCTATTCGGTCATCGCGGCAAGCTCCCTCGGGCAGCTTTCCGAAGTCTGGGGCGAGCTTTCTGCCGCCGGCGGAGCTGCCGAACGGCTGACCGAATTGCTGCACGAAGTCCCGGCGATCCGCGACCCGGACCGCCCTGTCGCGCTCCCCTCTCCGCCGCATGGCGAAGTGGAATTTGACGCGGTATCCTTCGCCTATCCCGCCCGCGTCAGCGCCATCACGCTCAATTCCCTATCGTTCCACGTCAGGCCCGGCGAAACGGTTGCGATCGTCGGCCCATCGGGCGCCGGCAAGAGCACGATCTTCTCTCTGCTGATGCGGTTCTATGATCCATCCAGCGGAACCGTGAAGCTCGACGGCGTCGATCTGAGGCAGGCGAGGCTTGCGGATCTGAGGTCCCGTCTGGCGATCGTACCGCAGGACGTGACGATCTTCGCCGCGTCGATCCACGACAACATCGCCTTTGGCGTGCCGGATGCCAGCCGGGAGGCTGTCCGCGCCGCGGCCATCGCTGCGCAGGCGGACGAGTTTATCTCGCGGCTCGATCAGGGCTATGATACGCTTGCCGGCGAGCGCGGCATCACGTTGTCCGGCGGCCAGCGCCAGCGTATCGCAATCGCCCGCGCTATTTTGAAGGACGCACCGGTCCTGCTGCTCGACGAAGCGACCTCGGCGCTGGATGCGGAAAGCGAGACCTTGGTGCAGAAAGCCCTCGACGGACTGATGCAGAACCGCACGACACTCGTCATCGCCCATCGGCTGGCGACCGTGCTAAAAGCCGACCGCATCCTTGTCATGGAAAATGGTCGGGTCGTCGAGGAAGGCACGCACCAGAGCCTGGTGGCGCAGGGCGGGCTCTACGCCAAGCTCGCCCGCCTGCAGTTTCACGACATCGAAAGGCAGAGCGCGACGGCGCTCTGACCCGTGGTCAAAGGATAATGGTGATAGCCATGGACTCTCTCTGGAAGAATCCGGTCGTCGTGTCGATCGGAGAGCCGCCCGTCGAAACCGTGATCGACACCACGCAAGCCGCGGCCTGGGCGATGATCGAAGACTGGCCCATGGAAGATGGCACGGCGCTCGATCGAGCTCTTGCCCTCTGCGCCGCGGTCGATGCCGGAAAGCGCAAACCGGAAGAGGCAAGGCATGCCTTTGTCGAAGCGGCCAAGGAAGCGGGTATCTTCATCCGAGGCTGAATTGGGTGCCCGACAACGCCCCACCCGTCACGTCACGCGTCTGAAAGTCCATTTCACGACATAGTCGCCGTTGCGCTTCAACTTGCCCTTCGTGCGTACCTCGACAGGACCGCCCAATTCGATTTCCGCCTTGGCGAAAGCTTCACGGGCTTCCGCCATTGCCTTGTGATAGACGCTGTTGTCTCGCCTCGGGCTGTCGGCGACCGCCTTTACGAGGGCGGTCATATCCTTGTCCCCGGCCATCGTTATCGCTCGGTGAGCTTCAGCTCGATGCGGCGGTTCTGCGATTTGACGTCTGGGGTGTCTCCCTGCGCGATCGGCTGGAACTCGCCGAAGCCGGCCGCCACCAGACGGTTCGCCGGCACGCCTTTGGAAATGAGATATTTCACCACCGAGGTGGCGCGGGCGGAAGAGAGCTCCCAGTTGTCGCGATAACGGCCGATGCCGGAAAGCGGCGAATTGTCGGTATGGCCATCCACACGCAGTACCCAATTGATCTCGGCAGGAATTTCCTTCGCCAGATCGAGAAGCGCCGCGGCCAGTTTGTCCATCTCGGCGCGACCGGCATCATCGAGTTCGCTGCCACCCACGGGAAAGAGAACTTCCGACTGGAAAACGAAACGGTCGCCGACGATGCGGATGTTCTCGCGATCGGAAAGGATTTCGCGAAGCCGTCCGAAAAAGTCGGAGCGGTAGCGGTTGAGTTCTTGCACGCGCTGCGCCAGCGCCACGTTCAGGCGCCGGCCGAGATCGGCAATCTGTGCCTGCGATGACGAATCCTTCGCTTCCGAAGCCTGCAGCGCCTGCTCGATGGCGGCGATCTGCGCGCGGAGGGCGGCAATCTGCTGGTTCAGCAGCTCGACCTGGCTTGCCGCGCGGGCGCTCAGCTGCTGTTCCTGGTTGAGCTGGCTGGTCAATTCGCCGACGCGCGCATTGGCCGCGGCACTGCTGCCGGCACCCTCGCTCAGCAATTGCTGCAGCCGCGACCGTTCGCTTTCCGAAGCCGAAAGGGAGGACTGCAGGCTGGCGAGCTGGTCCTCGAAATCCTGGCTGTTGCTCTTTTCGAGCGCCAGGAGCTCGGTCAGCTCGGCGATCTGGCTGTTCAGCCGGTTCAGCACCTCGTCGCGGCCGGTGATTTCCCGGCTTAAAAGGAACTGCGCCAGCACGAAGACGGTCAGCAGGAACATGATGGCGAGGAGCAGCGTGGAGAGCGCATCCACGAAACCCGGCCAGAAGTCGACGGACCGATCCCGGCGGCGGTTCTTGGCGAGGGCCATCGGTTATTTCCCCCCGACCTTGTCGGAAAGTCGGTCGAGGGTGCGGCGTAGCGCCTTGGCCTCTTCCTGCTGCGCTTCGATCCAGTCGCGCAGCATCTGCTGCTCATTGCGCATGTTCTTCACAAGCCCCTGGATGCCTTCGGCAAGATTGGCCATCGCCGAGAGCGAACGATCGGAATGGTGGCCGTCGGGCGCCTTGGACTGGGCGGCGGCAAGGGCTTTTAGTTGTTCGGTAAGCGCGCGGATATCTTCCGAGGAGCCATGCGCGATCGTCTCCGCCACGGCAGGCATGTCCGACCCGAGGTCCGTCACCGACGAAAGCCAGTTTTCGAGCTCGGTGTAAAAACGGTTCTGGGCCCGGCCCGCCTGCAGGTCGAGGAAGCCGAGGATCAGCGAACCGGAGAGACCGAGCAGCGACGAGGAGAATGCCGTGCCCATGCCGGCGAGCGGCTGAGCGAGACCGCTCTTGATCGCTGCAAGAACGTCGTTCGAATCGCCTGAATTCGGGTCGAGCGCGCCGATGACATTGCTGATCGAGCCGATCGTCTGGATCAGGCCCCAGAAGGTGCCGAGTAGACCGAGGAAAACCAGCAGGCCGATGAGGTAGCGGGAAATGTCGCGTGATTCGTCGAGGCGGGTGGCGATCGAATCGAGGATCGAGCGGAAGGCGTTGGTCGACAGCGCCATCTTGCGGCGCCCGCCGATCAGCGTTCGCATCGGCGCGAGCAGCTTCGGTTCGCGGCCGACCTTGTCGGCGCTGCCGGCGGCGCGGAAGGAGTTGAACCAGCGTACTTCCGGGATGAGTCCGATCACCTGGTTGAAGACGAGAATGATGCCGATCAGCAGGACGCCGAGAATCAACCCGTTGAGACCCGGATTGGTCTGAAAGGCATGCGCGGCCTGGCGATAGAGAATGGAGGCGACGAACCCGACGATGATCAGGAAGATCAGCATCGTCCACAGGAATGACGCCGGATTGGAAAGTTTGTAGGTATAGCCGCTGCGCGCTTCAGACTCGTCCAGATCGTCCACTCTCGCATTCGCCATGATACGCCTTCAGCCTCCGATACTCTTGCACGTCGGAGGCTACGGCATGTCCTCCGGAAGTGCAAAGCGGTTTCGGGACAAGGACATGCGTAAAACAAGAGTCTACGGCATATCGCGTGAATCCCTCTTTCACGCGATATGCTGTAGTTTAAAATTGCGACGAATTGAAGTGCGGACGCTACGGAAAACAGTCGGCTATCAACCGTCCGCAGCGCCGGCCTATCGGCTTTGAGTTCCGCTCAGCGAGTCGGCACGGGCCGGTTGGCAACCTCGAGCAGTGCCTTCTGGATGAGCTCGTTGCCCGCGACGATGTTGCCGCTGCCGAAGATATCCGTGGTGCCCTTCATGTCGCTGGCGAAACCGCCTGCCTCGCGGATCAGCACGATGCCGGCAGCCATATCCCAGGCAGAAAGGTCGGTTTCCCAGAAACCGTCGAGACGGCCGGCTGCCACATAGGCAAGGTCGAGCGCGGCAGCACCCATACGGCGGACGCCTGCCACTTCCCCCATGACGTGGCGGAGTTCGATGAGGAACTTTCCGTGGTTGCCGCGGCCAAGATGCGGCACGCCGCAACCGATCACGCAGTCGGACAGCACGCGGCGGGCAGCGACCCGGATGCGACGATCGTTCATGAACGCGCCGCCACCCTTTTCGGCGGTGAACAATTCGTCGGTCGCCGGATTGAAGACGACGCCGGCGACGATTTCGCCGTTGCGCTCGAGAGCGATCGAGACGGCGAACTGCGGAATGCCGTGCAGGAAGTTTGTGGTGCCGTCGAGCGGATCGACGATCCAGCGATGGGCGCCGTCCGTGCCCTTCAGCTCTTCGCTTTCCTCGCCGAGGAAGCCGTAGGTCGGGCGCGCCTTCATCAGCTCGTCGCGGACGATCTTTTCCGCCTTGAGGTCGGCCTGGGAGACGAAGTCGCTCGGCCCCTTTACGGAAACCTGCAGGTTCTGCACTTCGCCGAAATCCCTGGAGAGCGATTTGCCTGCCTTGAGGGCAGCCTGAACCATGACGTTGAGAAGGGCGGAGCGGGCCATGCGGGAAATCCTTGGACGCAGTCCCGGATTGCATCTGACGGGACGATATTTTCAGTTTTTCTTGATGGGCGGCTTCAAGACCACAAAACAGCGGGAAATTCAAGTCGTCCGCCGGAAACGAACGCGTTGAACAACTTGCCGCCCTCTCAGACTACAGCTCGCGCCCAAACGGCAGCCATCCCCGCCGCAATAGACAACAGGGAGGCAACGACCAGATGGACGGCAAAGCCGCGGCTGCCGAAAACCGCCGCGTAGGCGGCCTTCGCTGCCATATTCACGATCACGCCAATGCCGATCGCCTGGGCTGCCAGCTTCGGTTCGAGCGTCGGCAGCATACCTGCAACCGTCACCGTTACAGCGTCCACATCCGCAAGGGCGGAAAGTGCCGATGCAACGATCAGGCCCTCGCTGCCGAAATACTGGGTCGCCGCGCGGGCCAGAAATGCCACGCCCGCAAGGAGCGCCGCCATCTTCGCTACTGCAGGCAGTTCGAACGGATTGCCGGGAAGATTGTCCGCAGCGGGCTCCTGCCGCCCGAAGGAGAGAAATGCCGCATGACCAAGCATGACAACGGCCCCGACGCCCAGAGGTAAAATCAGGTCCGCAGCCAGGCTCGGCGCCAGCATGACAACCAGGGCGGCAGTCCGCAGCAGCGACACCGCACCGGCGGCAATTGCGCCCGCAGCGAGTGAACCGGTGCCGGCCGCGACCAGGCTTCGCCGCGCAAATGCGACGGTGGTCCCGGTCGAGGAAATAAGGCCTCCGATCGCTCCCGCCAAAAGGTCACCACGCGACGCCCCAAGCATCCGCACCGCCAGATAGGCCGCGAAGGAGATCGATGCGAGCGTTATGACAAGTATGATGAGATTTCGCGGTGAAATGCCTCCGAACGGCCCCACCGGCTCGGCGGGTATGATCGGCAGGAGCATGAAGGTCATCGCAATCAGGATCACCGCCGAACGGAGTTCGATCCATTTCAGACGGCGGATCGACGCGTGCAGGAAATTGCGGCTGGCCAGAATCGTCACTAGCGCCGCTCCCGCCGCGGAGACCAGCACCATATCGCCGATGACGGCAAGTACGCCGAGACCGAAGGTAAGGATCGCAACGATGACGGAAGTGGCGCTGAAAGATTCTTCTGCAATTGCCTCGCGCAATTCGAACACGGCCATGACGGCAGCGACAGCAATCAGAAAGCCGACAGTCACGATACCCGCATAGCCGGAGCCGGGGTTGAGGCTGCGCTCGATCAGGCCCGCGATGCCGCCGACCATGCCCACCATGATAAAGGTGCGGATGCCCGCCGTACGGCTGCCCGCCGGCTCGTCGCGCTCGCGCCAGTGTCGCTCGACCCCGACCGCGGCGCCGATCGCGATCGCCAGACCGACCCGCTGGAAAAGCTCGACATGGTCCAAATCTGCCCCCTGCACGCACTCCGAAGAGTGCTCCCGGCCTTCCGTTCACGCTTAGAGGCGTTCGACGCCGAAAGCGATCCCTCGATCGATTTTCCGTTCGCCGGACCGCCCCTTACCCTCGACGGAACCTGTTTGCCGCCTCGATCGCCTGTTTCTGTGTTTCCTCATTGATTCCGAGGTAGAAATCTTCGAGTTCCGGATCCTTCATTCCTGCGCGGCGCGAGAGAACATACCACTTTGCCGCCTCGATGGGATTGGGCCGTGTGCCCAGCGCATTGATATAGAGATGCGCCAGCTTGTTCTGCGCCGCGACGTTGCCGCGATGGGCGGCAATCCGCATCCATTCGAAACCCTTCTCGTAGTCGCGTTCGCCGCCAACGCCGTTCACCAGCCAGATTCCCATATCGAGCTGTGCTGTGTCGAAACCTGCCTTGGCGGCACGCTCCATCCATTCTCGGGCCTTGGCCTTCTTCTTCTCCGGTACGTCCCTGAGCGCCACATAAAGTTGCGCGACGGCATATTGAGCGTCCGCCACCCCCTGCGCTGCGGCCTTTTCGTAAAAGGGCAGTGCCAGGTGCAGGCCTTTTTCGCCGGGATTGTCGGAGACGAGGATCTGCCCCCAGTTGAACTGCGCCGAGGAATTTCCAGCCTCTGCGGCCTTGCGCATGAAATCGTCGGCCTGTTTCTTGTCGCGCGGGACGTCGCGTCCGCTCATCAGGAGCAGCGCATATTGGAACATGGCAGCCGGATCGCCGCCTTCTGCCGCCTTTTTGTACCAGAATGCCGCCGTCTTGGCGTCCCGTTTAAGGCCCAGGCCCTTGGTCATCATTTCGGCGACAAGCGTCTGCGCCGCTGCATCGCCGGCTCCCGCCCGCGTCAGCGCCCGGTCGAGCGCGGTGGCATAAAGACCGCGCTGATAAGCGCCGTAAGCCTCGTCGATGGCACCTGCATAGGGTCTTTCAGGTGGGGCGGGTGGCAGAGCCGCGCCCATGCGTTGGTAGAGTGCGACGCCGCCGGAGGGAACGATGCCAACCGCCTGCCCCTCCGGTTCGGCCGTATCTCTCGATGCATCGGGTACCGGCTGTGTCTCCACCCGATCTTTCTTCATCGGCTGCGTGCCGGGATCGACTGGCCGGGTTACCGGCCTCATATCCTGTGCCATGGCCAACTCGGTCATCGTCGCCGATGCGAAGACGCTCGCAAGCAGCCCGTTCAGAATCACGCGGAAAAATCGGTTCGATGCCATGGCGGAGCATCAAGCCTCAAACCGTGGCGCTTTTTCGTCCAGGATTGCGTTGACCTCGGCGACGACAGCTTTTGCTGCTTTTTCGGAAGAAAACACCGCCTTATGCAGGGCGACGAATTCCGCGCCTGTCTCGGCAACAGCAAGCACAGATGAGGGATCGCTGCCGCCCATGACGATGCAGGGAATTTCCACCATGGAGGCCCACCATTCGCCAAGCGCGAGGTTCTTCGGATGCGCCTCCGGTTTGATGTCGCCGTCGAGCTTGCCGAAAAAGATGTAGTCCGGGCGGCGTTCGCCGATTTCGAGCGCCTGGTGCCGGTCGGCAGCCCCGCCCGTGCCGACGATCATCTTGGGCACGAACTTCTCGATCGCTTCGTCAAGCTCCGTCAATGTGCCGTTCATATGCAATCCGTCCGCCTTGACCCGGCCCGCCACGCGGCTGTCGCCGGCAATCAGCGCCGCCGCGCCTGCCCCCTGAACGATCGGCACCATAAGCTCGGCGCGCTTCTGAAAGGCCTGATCGTCGAGACCGTATTGGGGTATGATCACCGATGCGACATCCCCCCCTGCAAGCGCGTCTTCGAGCTGTCGCGCCTGTCCGGCGGTATCATCGCTCTCCGGCAAGATCAGCACGAGGCGGCAGCGGTCTTCCGGTTGGGTCATCTCAAATCCTGTTCGCGGATTCGGCTCAGTGAAATCCGCACTCGTTTTCTGTCTGCAAATTCGATAGACCGGACCGATTGAAGGATCAACCGCCTCTCCCCTCCGAAAGCTTCATGCCCGACACCCTCAGCCTGACCTTTTTTACCTTTGCGGTGCCTGCCGTTTTGCTTGTCGGCCTTTCGAAAGGGGGAATCGGAGGCGCGATCGGCCTGATGGGCGTGCCTCTCATGTCCATGGCCGTGGATCCGGTCAAGGCGGCGGCGATCTTCCTGCCGATCCTGATTCTCATGGATATCGTCGCGCTGTGGTCGTGGCGGAAGTATAACGACCCGACGACGCTTTTGATGATCCTCCCGGGCGGCATCATCGGCATCGCGCTCGGCTGGGCGACATCGGCCTATGTCTCGGACGATGCGCTGCGCCTGGTGATCGCCATAGCCACCATTCTTTTTACCGTCCGTTACTTCTGGCAGGTCTATGGGCCGCACTCCAGCAGGCCCGCAGATCCTCTGCCGCACCGCCCGGTCGCCGCGACGTTCTGGGGCGCGCTTTCAGGTTATGCGAGCTTTGTCGCCCATGCGGGCGGCCCGCCATTCCAGATCTATGTCCTGCCGATGCGGCTCAACCCGCGATCCTACACCGGCGCCAGCATCCGGTTTTTCGCGATCGTCAATGCCGTGAAGGTGATCCCCTATTTCTTCCTCGGCGCCCTTGACCGGGAGAACCTGACAATCTCGGCGACGCTGCTGCCGGTGGCGCTGATAGCGACGATATTGGGTGCGACGATCGTCAAGCATCTGAAGGCAGAGTTCTTCTATCCCATGACCTACGGCCTCGCCTTTCTAGCTGGGCTGAAGCTGCTCTGGGATGGATTGCCCATCTGAAGCGTGGTTTCGGACAAGGGAATAAATTTCTCGACCTTGCTGCAACGCACAATAAATCTTGCCGTTACGGCCGGATTACCGTAAGTTTGCGCCATGACGACAGTTGATCCCTTCGCAGCCATAGCTGATCCCAACCGGCGTTATCTGCTGGAGGAACTGCGGCGTTCGCCGAGAACCGTCAACGAACTCGCCCAAGGCCTGCCGATAAGTCGGCCGGCGGTCTCCCAGCATCTGAAAGCTTTGCTTGAAAGTAATTTGGTGACGGTCACCGCAGAAGGCACGCGGCGCATCTATGCCGTCAACAGCAAGGGCTTCGACAGGCTCAATCTTTGGCTCGATCAGTTCTGGTCGTGATCTCCTACCACGACCAGAACTGCATTTTCATATTTCTGGATTGGGTTTTGGTGCCGCTTTTAATGTTGCCTCGTACTGATGATGAACCTGAGGCGCGCGGCGTTCTTCTCCTTTAGAGAACTAGTGACGCGTAGAGGCCTTAAGGCGCTGCATTTCGTCTTTGAGACGCAGCTTGCGGCGCTTGAGCTCGGCAATTTCCCGGTCGTCTGCAGAGGGCGACGCCAGAATGGACTGGAGCTCCTCTTCCAGATCACCGTGCTTCCTTTCAAGCGATGCGATATGAGCCTGGACGGTCATGTGGCATGTTCCTTCCTTGGTCAACCTGCCCCGACATTCCCTTCTGCCGAGGCTTCAGGTTTGCGACAGAAGTGTGACACGATCGGTCTGGTTTGTCGAAGGAGAAATCGTGGTTTCTCGTGGGCAAATTCGTGGCATCGGCTAACTTCCAGTTAACGTGGTTTGATGGTAGAGGCTTGCGGACATTGCCGGCAACCGCTCAAGAATAGCCGGGCATGGAGAATGGGGACCGTAATATGGCTGATCAGGAACAGGCGGATATCCGGCTGGCGCTCGCGAAACTCCGTCAGGAGCACGAGGATTATGACGCCGCCATCAACGCCATGATCGAGGTCGGCTGCGATGCCCTGAGGATCCAGCGCATGAAGAAGAAGAAGCTGGCATTGAAGGACAAGATGAGCCAGCTCGAAGATCAGATCATTCCCGACATCATCGCTTGAGGGGCTTCCGACATGGCTGAAAGACCTGCCGTCGCCATAATCATGGGTAGCCAGTCCGACTGGGAAACCATGAAAAATGCCGCCGACACGCTGGACGCGCTGGATATCGGCTACGAGGCCCGCATCATTTCCGCACACCGCACGCCGGAGCGAATGATGGCATTTGCCAAGGGCGCCCGCGCCGAAGGTTTTCAGGTCATCATTGCCGGCGCCGGCGGCGCCGCACATCTTCCCGGCATGACCGCCGCCATGACGCCGCTGCCGGTTTTCGGCGTGCCCGTGCAGTCGAAGGCGCTTTCCGGCCAGGACAGCCTGCTCTCGATCGTCCAGATGCCGGCCGGCATCCCAGTCGGAACGCTTGCGATCGGCAGGGCCGGCGCCATCAATGCCGCGCTGCTGGCTGCCGCCGTGCTTGCCCTCAACGACGCCGATATTGCCGACCGGCTGGACGAATGGCGCGCCCGCCAGTCCACCGCAGTCGCTGACTACCCGATAGACGAGGCTCCATGACCGTCCGCACGATCGGCATCATCGGCGGCGGACAGCTTGGCCGCATGCTTGCCATGGCCGCAGCCCGGCTGAACTTCCGCACCATCATCCTGGAGCCGCAGGAAGACTGTCCCGCCGCCCAGGTCGCGAACACGCAGATCACAGCGGCCTACGACGATCCTGCTGCCCTGGCCGAGCTCGCCGCTCGCTGCGACGTCGTCACCTACGAGTTCGAAAACGTGCCCGTTTCGGCCGCCGAAGCGCTGCAGCGTTCCGTGCCCGTCCATCCGCCGGCAAAGGCGCTCGAAGTCGCCCAGGACCGCCTCACCGAGAAACGCTTCCTCAATGGCTGCGGCATCGAAACCGCCCGTTTCCATGCCGTCGACAGCCAGGAGGATCTCGAAGCGGCCCTTGCGGATTTTGGCGGAAAGGGCGTCCTGAAAACCCGCAGGCTCGGTTATGACGGCAAGGGCCAGCGCGTCTTCCGTTCGCCTGAAGACGACCCGGCCGGCGCCTTCGAGGCGCTGGGTAGCGTACCGCTGATTCTCGAAAGCTTCGTGCCCTTCGATCGTGAGATATCGATCATCGCCGCACGCTCCGGCGACGGCACGGTCTCATGCTACGATCCGGCTGAGAACGTCCACCGCAATGGCATTCTTCACACCTCTACCCTACCCGCCCGCATTTCCGGTGAAACGGCAAGCGTCGCCCGGGAATCTGCAGAAAAGCTGCTCGCCGCGCTTGATTACGTCGGCGTCATCGGCATGGAATTCTTCGTTCTCGCCGATGGTGTGCTGATCGCCAACGAAATCGCGCCCCGCGTCCACAATTCCGGCCACTGGACGGAAGCGGCCTGCATCGTCTCGCAGTTCGAGCAGCACATCCGCGCCGTTGCAGGTCTGCCGCTCGGCAATCCGCACCGCCATTCGGACTGCGTTATGACCAATCTGATCGGCGACGATATTCTCGACCTTCCCGGCTGGCTGAAGAAAAAGGACGTGTTCGTCCACCTCTACGGCAAGACGGAATCCCGGCCAGGCAGGAAAATGGGCCATGTAACGGAGCTTAAAACGTCGTCACAAGGTTGACATAGGCAATAGCTCGGGTTATCTGCACGGCCAACTTGAGAGCGCGCCCCTCCAAGAAAAAGGCGGCGCGCTTTTGATTGATAAGGACAAGCGGCTTAACGGCCCACAGACTGCTGGATCAGTACAATGAAGATCAAGAACTCGCTCAAGGCGCTGAAGGCTCGTCACCGCGATAACCGTCTGGTTCGCCGCAAGGGCCGCATTTACATCATCAACAAGCAGAACCCGCGCTTCAAGGCTCGTCAGGGCTGATACGATTTTTTCGGCTTCGGCATCTGCCGGCCGATCAAATTGTCGACAGACCGGCAAATCGGGTTTGACCTTCGGCGCATGCGGATTACCTTATCCGCATGCGCTATTTTCGTTTGAACTCCCTGATTCTGGCCTCGGCCCTCATCGCCTCGCCTGCGATTGCGCAGACGCCCGCGCCAACCGCGCCGTCGACTATGCCTGCTTCGGCGGCAAGACCGGCCAATTCCCTCGATCCTCTCTTTGATGCGCTGAGGCGCGAACGCGACCCGGATAAGGCGCGCGGGATCGCTAGCCAGATCGCCTCGGACATGAGCGATTCGGGCAGCGCCACGGTCAACCTGCTGATGCAGTGGTCGGCAGACGCGATCAAGGAGAAGCGCAACGCCGCGGCCCTCGATTTCCTCGACCGGGTAACGCTGCTTGACCCAGCCTATCCCGAGGGCTGGAACCGGCGGGCCACCTTGCACTACACCATGGGCAATGCCCGCAAGGCGATGGCCGACATTGCCGAAGTCCTGAAGCGCGAGCCCCGTCATTTCGGGGCGCTCGCCGGAATGGCCGGCATTCTCATGGAAGCCGACAAGGACGAACTGGCGCTCAAGGCATGGGAAGATTATCTCGCCATCTATCCGGCAGATCGAGAGGCGCAGGAAGCAGTGACGAAGCTTTCAGAAAAGATCGCCGGAAACCGGACCTGACCTCCCTCCTCCCATGCTGATCCCGCTCCTCGCTCTCATCGGCATCGTCGCTTCCGCTTTCGGTTTCACCGCCTGGAAAGCGAAGGTGATCGAGGCCCAATTCCCGAATGCCGGCGAACTGATCGACGTCGGCGGCTTCCGTATGAATTCGCTGCATATACCCGGACCATCCGGCGCCGATCTGCCGGCCATCGTCTTCATCCACGGCGCCAGCGGCAATCTGCGCGATCAGGAGATCGCCTTCCGAAAAGCGCTGGAAGGCCGCGCGGAGATGCTGTTCATCGACCGGCCCGGACATGGTTATTCCGAACGCGGCGGCCCGGAAAACGACTTTCCCGATGGTCAGGCCGCCGCGATCGCCCGATTGATGGAAAAGCGCGGCATCCAGAGCGCGATCATCGCCGGCCATTCGTTCGGCGGAGCGATCGCCGCAAGCTTTGCGCTGTTCCACCCTGAGAAGACGACCGGCCTGCTGTTGCTGGCGCCGGCCACTCATCCCTGGCCGGGCAGCATCGACTGGTATTACAATCTCACTGCGAGACCCATTCTCGGGCGATTGTTCAGCCATCTCCTGGCCCTCCCCGCGGGATTGGCGTTGATGGAAACCGCAACCCGATCGGTGTTTCATCCCAATCCCCGGCCCGAGACCTACCTCAATGACGGGGCGCCGGCTCTTGTCCTGCGTCCGCGAAACTTTCGCCACAACGCGATCGATGTCGCCAATCTGAATGCGTATGTGACACGCATCTCGCAGCGTTACCGCGAGATTGTCGCGCCGACGGTGATCATCACCGGCGACACGGACGCGATCGTTGCGGAGGAAATCCATTCGCGTGGTTTGGCGCGCGACATCAAGGGGTCGGAACTCGTCTGGATCCGTCATCTCGGCCACAAACCGGATTACGTCGTGACGGACGTCGTGGTGGCGGCGATCGAGAAGCTTGCGGGATTGCCTCGCGACCTGCAGGCAGCCGCCCACCTGGCGGAAGCACGCATCGCGCCTCGGGTCCAGGAAGCACCGGTTGAAATGGACCTGTCGATCGAGAAGACCTGACACCCAGTAGAATTACGCCAGCCCGAAGCAAGGTGCCCATCCCAACCTCCGACCAAACGGAATCGGAGACACGTGATGGAAATCGGCAGCATTGGCAGGGACTACCCGGCACGGTCCGCGAAGCCGGGTGAGGCATCCCCCCGGACAGACGCCGCCACAGAGGCATCGTCCGGTTCATCCGGTCGAAAAGAAGAGCTATACAATCCCCTGGTTCATAGCCTGACATCGCTGACCAAGGCGACGGAGGAAGCGGAGGAACAGATAAAGGCGCGCGCCAAGCGAAAGCTCGAGGACGCCAAGCAGCAGCTCGCATTCATGCGCCGCTGGGGTTTCGACCCGGACGTGATCGCCAAGCAGGCGGCCCAGCTCAGCGTGATCGTTGCGGGTGCTGCCCGCGAATTTGCCGAGGCTTTGCCCGGAGCCGGCGGGCTCACGTCATCCGCGCCTGCCGATACTCCGTCCACAGGAGATACAGCCGATCCGGTTTTGGATCAGAGCAAGCAGGCTGCGTCAGGCGACAGGTCAGTTGAGGACACGAGACCCGTCTCCCACGCAGAGCGGGCCTATCTCGAGGAGATGGGCGAAACACCGCGAAATACGCCCCGGCTCTCCCCGGACGACATCAAGACGGCAATGGAATTCAGCTCCGTCGCACGCCAGATCAAGGCATTGCTGGAAGAGGCCGCCCGGAAGCTGCGCGAGCAGAACGGCACCGCCGCCTTGTCCGGTGCCCAGAACCTCGACGCCTCCGTCAACGCCCTGACCAGCACGGTCTCCGCTTTGCCAACGGTCAGCATCACGATTTAGCGCTCCATCCGCCGAGGGAAACTGCTCAGCAAAAAACCGCCGGATCGCTCCGGCCGTTTTTGGTTGCTGGCGAAAACCTCAGATACCCGTCTGGCCGTCTGAGCCGATATAGGCAATCCGCAACATGTTGGTGGCACCAGGCGTGCCGAGCGGAACACCGGCCGAAATGATGATCCGGTCGCCCGGCTTGCCGAAACCTTCCGACACCACGATACGGCAGGCGCGATTGACCATGTCGTCGAGATCTTCCGCGTCGTGGGTGACGACGCAATGGGTGCCCCAGCAGATGGAAAGCCGGCGTGCCGTCTGGATGATCGGCGACAGCGCGATGATCGGCACCTGCGGCCGTTCGCGCGAAGCGCGCAGGCCCGTTGTTCCCGATGACGTGTAGGTGACGATCGCCGAAAGGCGCAATGTCTCGGCGATCTGGCGGGCAGCAAGCGAAATGGCGTCGGCGCCTGTCGCCTCCGGTGTCGCGCGCTGCGAATAGATGATGCTCGGATAAAGCGGGTCCTGTTCGACGGTCGTGGCGATCGACGCCATCATCGAGACGGCTTCCACCGGATATTGGCCCGATGCCGATTCTGCCGACAGCATGACTGCATCGGCGCCTTCGAACACGGCGATCGAGACGTCCGAGACTTCCGCGCGGGTCGGCACCGGCGAGGAGATCATCGATTCCAGCATCTGCGTCGCGACGACGACCGGCTTGCCCGCACGGCGACAGGCGCGGGTCAACTGCTTCTGGATGCCCGGCACCGCTTCGATCGGCATTTCCACGCCGAGGTCGCCGCGGGCGACCATCAGCGCATCGGAAAGCTCGATGATCTCGTCGATGCGTTCGATCGCCTGCGGCTTTTCAATCTTCGACATCACGCCAACACGGCCCCGGGCGATCTTGCGTACTTCGGCCAGGTCGTCGGGACGTTGCACGAACGAGAGCGCCACCCAATCGACCTCGCCGGTTGCAAGCGCTGCATCGAGATCGACGCGGTCCTTGTCGGTCAGTGCCCCGACGCCGAGCAGCGTATCGGGCAGGCTGACGCCTTTCTTGTCGGAAATGCTGGTGCCGGCAACCACGGTGCAGACGATGCTCTTGCCATCGGCCTTCTCCGCCTTCAGAGCCAGCTTGCCATCATCGATCAGCAAGCGATGACCCGGCTTCACGGCTTCAAGAATTTCGGGATGCGGCAGGAAAACGCGATTTTCGTCGCCTGGCTCGTCGCGATTGTCGAGCGTGAAGGTCTGCCCCACCTTGAGCGTCACCTTGCCGGCCGCGAACTTGCCTACCCGCAACTTCGGGCCCTGCAGGTCGCAGAGAATGCCGATCGGTCGCCCGCAACGCGCCTCGACCGACCGGATGCGCTGAATGAGCGTCCGCATCAGGTCGTGGCTCGCATGGCTCATGTTGATCCGGAAAAGATCGGCCCCCGCTTCGTGCAGCTTCTGGATCATCTCCTCATCGGCGGAGGACGGTCCGAGCGTGGCAAGGATCTTAACTTTGCGGTAGCGCCTCATCAATTCTGGCCTTCTTGTGTGCCAGGCGTGTCCGAAAGCTGGACCATCCAGCTCCCCTGACGGCCCGTGTCATATTCCTTGAAGCCCATGCGCTGAAAGCCACGGGCGAAACAATCGTTGACGCCGACGATCTTGAACTCGTTTTCCGCGACGCACATGTTGACATTGCCGGTCCAGCGGCCGCCGCGGGCCGCATCCTCCGCATAAAGATAATAATAGCGGGACTGCAGCTCGCCCTCGATCAGCGTCGCGCAGGTGGAGGCGGGCACCTGCCACCAGCCTTCGGTGGTCCAGCCTTCCGTCGCGCGGTAGCCGATGGCCACCCCGACAAGGTTCTGCGTACTGTTGCAGACGCGGAAATCTGCATGCGCAGCGCCCGCCGCAAGCAGCGGCGCTCCGGCCGCCGCCATGGCGAACAGTGCCGGGGCGGAAAAGAGGGAGCGGAGATAGGTTTTCGGGGATTTTTTCGACACGGTTTCCGTCAGGACTCCATGGTTATTCGTGAAGCACTTTCTTCGCGCGCCGGAATCGGAAAGTCAACGAAAGTCTAATCGATTAGCCAACCTTCACGCCACCAACCAGTGCCTTTTAACTGGTCCAGCGCCGCTTGCGCCCGGCGGCTGCGCATGCCATCACCGATATCGACGAAACGACAGCTACTCCCCGCGCCACATGCAGGACTTCATTCCGTTCGAAATCATAGAAGGCGATTATGACGCCGGCATGGTGCTGCTTGCCGATCATGCCATGAACCGGCTGCCGGCCCGATACGGAAGCCTGGGACTTCCGCCGAGCGCATTCGAGCGCCATATCGCTTTCGATATTGGCATCGAGATGCTGACCCGCCGGCTCGCTGGCATGCTGGATGTCCCGGCCGTGCTCGGCTGCTTCTCCCGCCTGCTTATCGACCCGAACCGCGGCGAGGACGATCCGACCCTGGTCATGAAGATTTCCGACGGTGCGATCATTCCCGGCAATCATCCGATCACCGAAGAGGAATGGGCGCTCCGGCTCGATACATATCACCGCCCCTATCACCGCGCGGTCGAGCGGACGATTGCCAAGGCGGGCGCATCCGGCCGGGCTCCGCTCGTGCTGTCGCTGCATTCCTTCACGCCCTTTTGGAAGGGCGTGCCGAGACCCTGGCACGCGGCAGTACTTTGGGACAGCGATCACCGCGCCGTCCTTCCGTTTCTTAAACTTTTGCGGCAACCGGGCGATATCCTCGTCGGCGACAACGAACCCTATGACGGTGCGTTGAAGGGCGACACCATGTACCGTCACTGCATGATATCAGGCACGCCGCATGCCCTCCTCGAGGTGCGGCAGGACCTGATTGGCGATGAGCGTGGCGTCGATGCCTGGGCCGAAAGATTGGCGCCGGTCTTCAAGACGCTGAATGCCGACCCCACATTGCACGAATACAGGATCTTCCCGTCGCGTACGGGTCCCTATCCGACTTGAAGAGAACCAGGAGATGTTCCGATGACCGAACTTTCGAAGGAACAGCAGACCGAATTCGAGGCCGCGGCCTTCCGGCGTCTGGTGCAGCATCTGCGCGAACGGACCGACGTGCAGAACATCGATCTGATGAATCTCGCCGGATTCTGCCGCAACTGCCTGTCCAACTGGTACCGCGACGCCGCAACGGAAGCGGGCGTCGACCTTTCCAAGGACGCCTCGCGCGAGATCGTCTACGGCATGCCTTACGAGGAGTGGAAAAATCTCCACCAGGCCGAAGCGAGCGACGCTCAAAAAGCCGCATTCGAAGTGAACAAGCCCGCGCACGGTTGATCGACAGGCGATTTGTCTTGACCTTCCGGCAGCTTTTCGGCAGTTGACGACCACTCATTCAAATTTTCATCAGGAGATCCCGATGTCTGATGCTCATGGCGTCGCCCGCGACCAACTCCGCGCATTTGTCGAGCGCATCGAAAGACTGGAAGAAGAAAAGAAGACGATCGCCGACGATATCAAGGACGTCTATGGCGAAGCCAAGTCCATGGGCTTCGACACCAAGATCCTGAAGAAGGTCATTGCGCTGCGCAAGAAGGACGACCAGGAACGCATGGAAGAGGACATGATCCTCGATACCTACCTGCAGGCGCTGGGCATGATCGAGTCAGCTCCCGATCAGGACGCCGCCTGAAGCTCCCGGATCCGAGAGTACCAAAAACCCGCCACTCGGCGGGTTTTTTCTTGCTGCGAATTCTCGAGCGGTTCAGTTCGCGGGGCCGCTGAAGCGGTTGGGATCGATCGCCACCGCTGCGGCAACCGGCTTGAAGCCGCCGCCGGAATAGGCTGCCGAATAGTCGGCATTCAGCGTCCGGTTCGTCACGCGCGGCGCCTTCATGGAAGCGACCTCTTCGGCGCGATTATTGTTGAGAGCCCACTTCGCAACCATATCGCCGGTCAGGCCCTTGCTGGATGCCTGGGAGGCAGGCTGGGCTGTACGGCCGCCCTTGGTCGGCGCAGGCAAGGCGCCGGTGGAGGCAGCGACTGGCGTCTTCGGCGCATCGAACCCGTCGCCGAACTGCATGCCCTTCCTGGCGGAAGACGACTGGATGACCTTCGGCGAAACGGCAGCCGTCTGGACCGGTTTCTGGACCGGCACGGCTGGCGGTGCGGGTAGAGCCGCGGCCTTGGGCTGCGCCGGGACCGGAACGGCGGCCGAAGGCGCCGATGGCATTGCCTGGCGCGCAGGCTCGACACTCTGCGAAAGGGCAGCCACGAGTTCGGGCGTCAGTTCCTGTTCGTTGGCATCGTGCCGCGAAGCCGGAGCAGCTGCCGCCGCGGCAGGGCGATGAGCAGGCAGCGGAATAGCGGCCATCTCCTGCGGCGGCTGCATCGGGCCGACGGAGGCCGTCATCACGCCGTTGTCGGCATCGCCCTTCAGGCCACGTGGCCCGAGCAGGGTCGGAACCGGGATCTCATAGGCGGAAAGATCCGCAAAGTTCTCGCCGTTCTGCTGCATATTGGCCTGAGCGGAGGCCTGGATCGCAAGAGCTTCCTGCGCCGGATTGCGTGCCGGCGAATAAAGCGCGGTCGCAAAGCCGCCAGGGGCCGCATCCGAGCGGAAGGCCGGACGCGAAAGCGGAACGGGTGCTGCGATATCGGCCTGAGGCGGCTGCGGCGCAGCCGAAGCGACCATCACGGGAGCCGCAGGCTCCTCTTCCGGTGCCGGTTTTGCGGCCGGTGCCGGACGTTGCGCGGTGGCCGGCGTGCTGCTTTCCTCGTTGTCCTCCTCCTCGTCGGCACCACCGCCGCCGAACAGGAAGGCCAGCAGGTTAGGCTGCCGCTTGCGGCCGGTCTCCTCGCCGCGGATGCCGCCGCCGGCGGTGCTGGCGATCTGGATCGAGCTGGAGCTGACGCGTTTCTTGTAGTCGGCAAGCGCCTGTTCATAACCCGGCAGCGGCTTGCCGTCAGCGGGAAGATGAACGGTATTGCCCTTCGGGAAGATCTGCACCAGTTCCTGGCGCGACATGCGCGGCCAGGCGCGAACACCGCCGACGTCGAGATGCACGAAGGGCGAACCGGATTTCGGATAAAAGCCCACGCCCCCGACCTGCATCTGCATGGCGAGCGCGCGCAGCGTAGAAAGCTTCACGCCCGGTATGTAGAAATCCATGGCCTTGCCGAGCATATGCTGGCTGTTCTTGGCAACGCCCGTGGTTCGGGACCGCGAACGCAGCATGCCGTTGGTTTCAGGCGAACGAAAGGCCGAGACAACGTGGATGTAATCGGAGGCACCGGAACGGCGATAGACTTCCCAGACGAGGTCGAAAAGCCGCGGGTCCATCTTGGTCGGCTGATTCTTGCGCCAGTCGCGCAGGAGCTGGTTGATCTGCTGCAGGCCGCGCTGGTCGTATCTGCCATTCCGCTTGAAGGTAATGACTGCTTTTTCGCCTGTGTGCACGAAATAAAGCTTCAGGCTGCGATCTTCGGCAGCAGCTTGGGTGGCTGAGCCGGAAAGAATAGGAAACGCCGTCAAAAGCAGCAACGCTGCGGCAACGACGTGCTTGGTGAAAGTTCCCATAAGCCCGGCTTTGCCGCCCGGCGCCTTCTCACCCGAAGGCGTTTCTTTTGCATACTGATCCGGCAAAACGATCCCCGTCCTGTCGACAACGTCCCACGTTGCCTCAAATGACTGTCAATTGCGGTGACACGATGGCAAATGTGCCACACATGTACAACCTTATTCCGTATAGTCAACAATTGACTAATAGGAGATTGACAGAGGTTGACAGGACTTCCTTGCGCGAAGGTTAATCATTTCTAATGCACTGTTCCTACGCTGCTTCTTTCAACGGATCGTCAGGGTCGATGCCGTAATCCTTGAGTTTCCGGTAAAGGGTGGATCGTCCGATGCCGAGCTTGCGGGCGACCTGGCTCATCTGGCCGCGATAGAATTTGAGCGCAAAGCGGATGAGCTCTTCCTCCACGTCAGCGAGCTTTCGCACCTCGCCGGTCTCGTCGGTGCTGACGATGATATTGTCAGCCGTCGGATAGGCCGCCGCCAGCATGGCCTTCGGATCCGGCTTTCCGGCGCGCGCTTTTTCGCTGTTGGCAAAGACGGGCGATTCGGCGAGAGCCTCGCGCATGGCGCGGTCGGCGGCGACGGAAGGCGACGGAGCGGCAGCGGTTGCGACCAGTTCCGCCGAATGGAATTCCGGCACCTGCGCTGCGATCTGCGGGAAATCCGCGTCGGTCAGTTCGTCGCCTTCTGCGAGCACCACGGCCCGGAAAACCGCATTCTCGAGCTGACGGATATTGCCCGGCCAGTCGTAGGCCGTCAGCAGCGCTAGAGCGCTTGGGCCGACTGTCAGCGTCTTCGACAGCTTCTGCTCGGTCGAGAAGCGCTCGGCAAAGACGCGGGCGAGATGCGGAATGTCCTCCTTGCGGCGACGCAGCGCCGGGATCGTGATCGGGAAGACGTTGAGGCGGTAATAGAGGTCCTCGCGGAAGCGGCCTGCACGCACTTCCTCGATCAGATCCTTGTTGGTGGCCGAAATGAGGCGGACATTCACCTTCTGCACTTTGGCGGCGCCGACTGTCTCAATTTCGCCTTGTTGCACAGCGCGCAGCAGCTTCACCTGCACATCGAGCGGCAGGTCGCCGATCTCGTCCAGGAAAAGCGTGCCGCCGTCCGCCTCGACGAATTTGCCGGTATGCTTTTCCGAGGCGCCGGTGAAGGCGCCCTTCTCGTGGCCGAAAAGGATGCTTTCCACAAGATTGTGCGGAATGGCGCCGCAGTTGACGGTGATGAATGGTTTGCCGGCCCTGTCCCCGTTCGACTGGATGGCGCGAGCGATCATTTCCTTGCCGACGCCCGATTCGCCTTCCAGAACCACTGGAATGTTCGAATGAGCGGCACGTTGTGCAAGATCGATGACCCGCAGCATGTCGGGACTTGCCGAAACGATATCGCCGAAGCCGACGGTGCCGGGGCGCTGGCGCCTGCCGGCACGGGCTTTGGATTCCTTCTGGTCGAGCTTCAGCGCATTGGCGACCGAAGCCGCGATCCGCTCCGGCGAAACTGGTTTGACGACGAAATCGAACGCCCCGGCCCGCATCGCCTGGACGACCGAATCGATGCTGCCTTGTCCGGTCTGGACGATCACGGGCGTCTCGATGCCGAGCTCCCGGATCGCCGAGAGGAAGGTCAAGCCGTCCATCTCCGGCATCATCAGGTCGAGCACGATGACGTTGATGTCGACCGCGGTTCGCTTCAGGAACTCAAGCGCAACGAGACCGTTTTCGGCGAGGTGGGCGGCGTGGCCATATCGCTCCACAGCATTCTTCAACAGGCGGCGTTGAATCGGATCGTCATCGACAACGAGGATTTGCGCAATCATGCTCGGCTCCCGGCTACGTTCATCGTGCCCCCTTTCGGGCTCTTATGTAGCCGGTTGTGTCAGAAAGGCTTGAACATCCCCTTTTGAGAAAAGCTTGCATTTTAACTGAGGGCGATGAAAACAACTTCGCATAAACCGGACCGTAATATCAGAAGGACAAGGCGATGAGACGACCAGAAACCGTGTGCCGTGAGATTCCCGCCGCGATTGCCGCAGGCGGCGCCGCTTCCGACCCGGCGCTCGGATTGCTGCCGGTCTGGAAGCTTTCGGATCTCTATCCTGCCAAGGACGCGCCGACCTTCGCGGCAGATATGGAAAAGGCGGAGGCACTTTCGCTCGCCTTCGAGGAGAAGTGGAAGGGTAAGCTTTCCGGTGCCGCGGCAAAGACCGGCGCCGGCGGGCTCGGCGAGGCGCTGAAAGAATACGAGGCGCTGGACGATCTCCTCGGCAAGCTCGGCTCCTTTGCCGGCCTCACCTATTTTTCCAACACGACGGATCCGGCCAACGGCAAGTTCTACGGCGACGTGCAGACGAAGCTGACCGATCTGTCGTCGCATCTGCTTTTCTTTGCGCTCGAGCTGAACCGCATCGAGGACGCGGTCATGGATGTCTGCATGGATCGCGATCCGGCCGCCGGCCATTATCGGCCCTGGATCGTCGACCTCAGGAAGGACAAGCCTTTCCAGCTCGACGACAAGCTGGAACAGCTCTTCCTCGAAAAATCGATGACCAGCGCCGCCGCCTTCAACCGGCTGTTCGACGAAACCATGGCGGAGCTGCGCTTCGAGGTGGACGGCGAGAAGCTGCCGCTCGAAGTGACGCTCAACATGCTGCAGGAGCCGCAGCCGGAAACCCGCGCCAAGGCCGCAGTCGCGCTGTCCAGGACCTTCCACGAAAACCTCCGCGTCTTCACGCTGATCACCAACACGCTCGCCAAGGACAAGGAAATCTCCGATCGCTGGCGGGGCTTCCAGGATATTGCCGACAGCCGGCATCTCGCCAATCGCGTCGAGCGTGAAGTCGTCGATGCGCTGGCCGCTGCGGTCAAGGATGCCTATCCACGGCTGTCGCACCGCTATTATGCGATGAAGGCAAAATGGCTCGGCATGGAGCAGTTGAATTTCTGGGACCGCAATGCGCCGCTGCCCGAGGCCCCGACTGCCCTTATTCCCTGGACCGATGCAAAGGAAACAGTGCTTTCCGCCTATCGGCGTTTTGCGCCGGAAATGGCCGAGATCGCCGGCCGCTTCTTCGAGGAGGAATGGATCGACGCCCCGGTACGACCGGGCAAGGCACCGGGCGCTTTCGCGCATCCGGTCGTGCCCTCTGCCCATCCTTATGTGCTCGTCAATTATATGGGCAAGCCGCGCGACGTGATGACGCTCGCCCACGAACTCGGCCACGGGGTGCATCAGGTGCTCGCCGGCGATCAGGGTGCCTTGATGTGCCAGACTCCGCTGACGCTCGCGGAAACCGCCTCGGTTTTCGGCGAGATGCTGACCTTCCGCGCGCTCCTCGAAAACACCAGGGACAAGCGCGAGAGGAAGGCGATGCTTGCCCAGAAGGTCGAGGACATGATCAACACGGTCGTGCGCCAGATCGCCTTCTACCAGTTCGAGCGCAAGGTCCACACCGCCCGCAAGCAAGGCGAATTGACGGCCGAACAGATCGGCGAATTGTGGCTGTCGGTCCAAGCCGAAAGCTTGGGGCCGGCGATCAGGATTTCGGAGGGTTATGAAAGCTGGTGGACCTATATCCCCCACTTCATCCATTCGCCCTTCTACGTCTATGCCTATGCCTTCGGCGACTGCCTGGTGAATTCGCTCTACGCGGTCTACCAGAACGCCGCACCGGGCTTCCAGCAGAAGTATTTCGAGCTTCTGAAGGCGGGCGGCACCAAACACCATTCGGAACTCCTTGAGCCGTTCGGCCTCGACGCCACCGACCCGGCCTTCTGGTCGAAGGGCCTGTCGATGATCGAAAGCCTGATCGACGAGCTGGAGGCTCTGGACAACGGCGCCTGAGTATCCCGATGGAGCAGAAGGCGCCCTACGCGCTCTTTCGCGACGATCCTGCCGGCCGGAGCCTCGTCTTCGACCGGCCGAAGGAGGTCGTCTTTGCCCGCACTGCCGCCGAGGTTCTGCCGGCGTTGCAGCATCTGGAAGAAGCACGCCGCGCCGGCCGCTGGCTCGCGGGCTATATCTCCTATGAGGCCGGTTATGTGTTCGAGGAAAAGCTCCGGCCGCTGATCGTCGACAACCGGGCAACGCCCCTGATCGCCATGGGCATCTTCGACAAGCCTTCCGGCAGCGAGCATCCGCTAGCAGGACCGCCCGGCGCAATCGTCGACGACGGTTCCTCCGAGGGCTCGTTCCTTAGCGAACCGCGCGCCGGGTGGGATTTCGCAACCTACGAGGAACGGTTCAACCGCCTCCATCAGCATCTGCGTCGCGGCGACTGCTACCAGGCGAACCTGACGATGCCGATCACCGCCGCCTGGCAGGGCGATCCGCGTCAGGCCTTCTGGTCTCTCGTCGCCCGCCAGCCCGTTCGCTACGGCGCCCTTGTCCACCTCGGCGGTCCGATCGTCCTGTCGCGATCGCCGGAGCTCTTCTTCTCCGTCGATGCCGAGCGCTTCATCGAAACCCATCCGATGAAAGGGACGGCGCCGCGCGGCCAAACCGCCGAAGAGGACGCAGCCATCGTCGAAGCCATGCTTGCGGACGAAAAGACCCAGGCGGAGAACCGCATGATCGTCGATCTCCTGCGCAACGACATCTCTGTCGTCAGCGAGGTCGGCACGCTGTCCGTCCCGAAACTCTTCGCGATCGAGACCTATCCGACCGTCCACCAGATGGTGAGCCATGTGCGGGCAAAACTCCTGCCCGAGGTGGGTTTCCCGCAGATCCTTGCGGCGCTGTTTCCCTGCGGGTCCATCACGGGAGCACCGAAGATGTGGGCCATGCAGATCCTGTCCCGGCTGGAGGCCCGCCCCCGCGATGTCTATTGCGGTGCGATCGGTTATTGCGATCCCGCCGGCCCCATGCGTTTTTCGGTGGCAATCCGCACGATCACGCTTTTCAATGACGGCAAGGCAGTTTTCAATGTCGGGGGCGGCATCGTCTTCGACTCCGAGGCCAAGGCCGAGTATGATGAGTGTCTTCTGAAGGCACGTTTTGCGGTAGGCGATCAATGGATTTCTCGCTGATCGAAACGATGCGCTGGGAACCGGATTCGGGTTTTCTGCGCCTGGAACAGCACCTGCGCCGGCTCAAGCGCTCGGCCGATGCCCTCGGATTCCGCCCGCCGCCGCCGGATACGCTCAGGCAGCTCGAGGCGGCCACCGGTGGCGACGCCGCCCTGCGCGTTCGCCTCGTCATGACCTACCGCGGCAAGGTCGAGATCACGACAACGCCTTTCATCCCCGCTCCGGCCGGGACGGTGTGGCGTATCCGGGTTGCGGCCACAAGACTTACTTCGGACGATCCCCTGTTCCGCCACAAGACCTCCCGGCGGGAACCCTATGAAGTGGCCCGCTCCGAATTTTCGCCTGATGAGGCCGACGAGGTAATCCTCCTCAACGAGCGCGGCGAAATCTGCGAAGGCACGATCACCAACGTTTTCGTCGAGGATGCAGGCGGACAGTTGCTCACGCCGCCGCTGATGAGCGGACTTCTGCCGGGCATATTGCGGGCCGAGCTGATCCGCGAGGGAAAGGCGCGCAATCAGATACTTCGCGCGGAAGACCTCGATGGTCGCCGTCTCTTCGTCGGCAATTCGCTTCGCGGCCTCATCGCCGCCGAGCTCGCAGGTCGCGAAAAACAGGCCGAACGCGTCAGCGACGACAAGGTCGCCCGCCGAAACGCGGGGTAGACATCGATGCCCGCGCCGCCGCAATCACTTACCGACCACCTTCTCTCACTCGAAACGGCGTTGCAGACGCGCGAGGTCCGCAGCTCCGAGGCAAGGCTGCGCGAGCTCCTGGCGCCCGACTTCCGCGAGTTCGGGCGTTCCGGCCTTGCCTATACGTTCAACGACATCATGACCCGTCTGGTGGTGGAGGATGGACCGGCCAACAGTTCGATTTCGAACTTTGCCGCTTCGATGCTGAGCGAGACGATAGCGCTTGCCACCTATCGCGGCACGCGGCTCAATGCGGACGGCAACAGGCAGTTTACCAACCGCAGCTCCATCTGGCGTCTGGATGCGGATGGCAAATGGCGCATGGTCTTCCATCAGGGCACGGCGACGGAATAGCGGGCTCCTAGAGACTTTCCGGCATTTCGGGGATCGGAAGGAAAGCCGCCCCTGGGCCGCCGCGCTCCTTTGAGGAAGCCACTATGACCGCCATGGTGCAACCGATCAGAAAGACCACCCAGAAAAGGAGCCACGTGCGCCACTCGCTGCGGCTTCTCTGGGCCTCCTCCTGCAGCGGCGATATCCGTGTCCAGGCCTTCAATGCTGCCTCGCGCGGCCCCCATGCCCTGAACATTTCCGCGACGATATAAACCGCCCTGCTGGATAGTCTCATCCAATTACGCCCCGCATGCTGCACTGCAGTATAATTTGTAGGGCTGCGCTTTCTTGTTCCAAGTCCCCGCGGGCAATTTTTACAACTGAGTGAATATGGCTTAAACCGATGCTGAAACGACAATCGAACGGCATGATGGAAAAAAACCTCAGCTACACGCCCTATGACGGCTCCTCGACGCCCTTCACCATCGGGCTTCTGCAACTCGATCCTGCGCGCTGGATCGAGCCAGACGGAGATCTCGCCTATCATCTTTCGAAAAAGAAGAAGCTGTTCGCGGAGCATGGGGAACGGGTTTTCCGCGCCGAGCCCGGCACGGAGCAAGCCCAGCAGGAAATCATCGACGCGCTTGCAGAATATCTCCCGGCCCACCATCCGGCCATCTATCGTCGGACCGGCAGCCTCATGGAAATGGCCGGCCACACCGTTGATCTTGCCGACGACCGCTCGCCGCCGCTTCTTTCGGCCGGCTTCCTGGTACAGGACGATCTCGTCATCATGCGCAAGGGCGATAACGGCTGGCGCATCGCTGCCGCCTTCCTGGCCTTCCCCTCCTCCTGGTCGCTCGCCGACAAGTTCGGCAAGGTGATGGACGAGATACATGCGCCGGTCCCGGACTTTGCCGGCGGCAGCCGCAATGCCGGCCTCATCAACCGCATGTTCGACAACCTGTCGCCGGATCGCTTCGTCGTGCGCTGGAACTGGTCGGTGAACTGGGGCTATGCCCTCTATCGACCGGCCTCTCAACCCGCCCACGAAACTGATCCGATGCAACCGCGAGATGCCTTCGTCCGCGTCGAACGCCAGACGCTGCGGAAGATGCCCGTATCGGGCGATATCCTCTTCACCATCCGTATCTATCTCGATCCGGTCACCGCGCTGGCGGGCCAGCCGAACGGCAAGGAACTTGCCTCGTCGTTCGCCGATCAGCTCGAAGCCCTGACACCGGAGCAGGCTGACTACAAGGGTCTGCTCCGGAAACGCGACAGCCTAATCGCGATGCTGCGAAAAATGGCAACCAATCCCGCGACAGTTGGATAAATCCCAGATTTTTCCGGAAAGGCCGGCAGCCTCTTTATTGTGACGCGGTTTTATGATCTAGAGCGCCGCGAATTGCGCGTGCGCAAAGGTCATCCGTCCACTGCCGAAGAAGCGGGCCAGCGGCCGTTCGGCTGCCGATCCGAAGGAGAAAGATATGTCAGAGCCTAACTATCCGGTTTATGCCGAAATCAGCGGTCCGATCGTGATGATCGGTTTCGGCTCGATCGGCCGCGGCACGCTGCCGCTGATCGAACGCCACTTCAAGTTCGACAAGAGCCGGATGGTTGTCATCGATCCTCGCGACGACGAGACGGGCATCCTGGCCAAGCACGGCGTCCGTCACATCAAGGAATATGTGACGAAAGACAACTACAAGGATCTCCTGAAGCCGCTTCTGACGAAGGGCGGTGGCCAGGGCTTCTGCGTCAACCTTTCGGTCGACACCGGTTCGCTCGACCTGATGAAGCTCTGCCGCAAGCTGAACGTTCTTTACATCGACACGGTCGTCGAGCCTTGGCTTGGCTTCTATTTCGACAAGAACATGAAAAATGCCGACCGCACCAATTATGCCCTGCGTGAAACCGTGCGCAAGGAAAAGGAAAAGAACCCGGGCGGCGCAACCGCCGTTTCCACCTGCGGCGCCAATCCGGGCATGGTCTCCTGGTTCGTCAAGCAGGCGCTGGTCAACCTTGCCAACGACATCGGCTTGAAGTTCGACGAGCCGAGCCAGCATGACCGCGAAGGCTGGGCAAAGCTGATGAAGAAGCTCGGCGTCAAGGGCGTCCATATCGCCGAACGCGACACCCAGCGCACGAAACATCCGAAGCCGCTCAACGTTTTCTGGAATACCTGGTCGGTCGAAGGCTTCATTTCCGAAGGCATGCAGCCGGCCGAGCTCGGCTGGGGCACCCATGAAGAGTGGATGCCGAAGAACGCCAAGCGGCACAAGAAGGGCTGCCAGGCGGCGATCTATCTCGAACAGCCCGGCGCCAATACCCGCGTGCGCACCTGGTGCCCGACGCCCGGCCCGCAATACGGCTTCCTCGTCACCCATAACGAATCGATCTCGATCGCCGACTATTTTACGGTTCGCGACAAGGACGGCGAAGTCACCTTCCGCCCGACCTGCCACTACGCCTACCACCCGGCCAACGACGCCGTGCTGTCGCTGCACGAGATGTTCGGCAATGGCGGCAATCCGCAGCCGGTCCACCACGTTCTCGACGAGGACGAGCTGGAGGACGGCATCGATGAACTCGGCGTGCTGCTCTACGGCCACGAGAAGAATGCCTACTGGTACGGTTCGCGCCTGTCGCTTGAAGAAACCCGCCGCATCGCGCCTTACCAGAACGCCACCGGGCTGCAGGTCACCTCGGCCGTTCTTGCCGGCATGGTCTGGGCGCTCGAACACCCGAGCGCCGGCATCGTCGAAGCCGACGAGATCGACTACAAGCGTTGCCTGGAAGTCCAGCTTCCCTATCTCGGCCCGGTCGAAGGCCATTACACCGACTGGACCCCGCTCGACGGCCGCCCGGGCCTCTTCCCGGAAGACCTCGACGAGAGGGATCCGTGGCAGTTCAGGAACATCCTCGTCCGCTGACGCTCGCATGTGCAAAACCGCCTGTTATCGACAGGCGGTTTTTGCCTCTCGAAACTTCTGCCTTTTCAACGCCACATCTTGCGTTACATAGGTTCCGAACGGCATGTTTTGCCGAATGGGACGACCGAGTCGCGGGAGACAGATCATGAAAATCAAAGCGAGCCTTGTGCTCATCGCCGCTGCCAGCCTGAGCGCCTGCGTTTCCTCTCCGCAGCCGACCCGCGTATCGGCGCCGGCTCAGCCTCAGGGCGTCGAAGGCACCTGGGTCGATCCGAACGGCATCGTCTCCTCGTTCCAGGCCGGCACGTTCAACACGCGTTCCAGTGACAGCAACACGTTGCTCGCCTCGGGCACCTATACCAGCCTGTCGCCAACGCTGGTGGAGATCAACATGACGTCGCTGGTGAGAAAGACCCAGTCGCGCGTCAATTGCGCGCTGGTCAATCCGAGCCAGCTCAATTGCACGCAGGACAGCGGCGCCCAGTTCTCGTTGACGCGCCGCAGCTAAGAGTCGGTATTTTTAGTTTTCCGGAACCCCGCCTCGGCGGGGTTTTCGCGTTTGGGAAGAACCACGCGCTCGCACAACCTTGTCATATTTCCCTTGAAACCGCTTGGTCTTGATGAAAACATGCGCTGCACAACGATTGTCACGGTGGGACGCTAGAACAATCGGGGCGAGGCGGCGAGAAGCCGGCCGGTAAAAATAGGAGAGAGAAATCAGATGATGAAGACATTGAGATTTGGGTTGACGACCGCTTCGGTCATCGCCCTTTCAACCGGCGCGGCGCTCGCCGACTACGAGCTCAATATCCTGCACATCAACGACTTTCATTCGCGCATCGAAGCCATCAACAAGAGCGATTCCACCTGCTCGGCGGAAGAGGCCGGAAAGAACGAATGCTTCGGTGGCGCAGCCCGCCTGTTGACGGCGATCAACCAGACCCGCGATGGCCTGAAATCTGAGAACAAGAATGTCATCCTGCTGAACGCCGGCGACAACTTCCAGGGTTCGCTCTTCTACACCACCTACAAGGGTGCGACGGAAGCCGAAGTGTTGAACGCCATGAAGTTCGACGCCATGACCGTCGGCAACCACGAATTCGACGACAGCGACGACGTCCTCGCCACCTTCCTAGACAAGATCCAGTTCCCGGTCGTCACCGCCAATGTCGTGCCGACTGCAGCTGCCAAGATCGGCGACCGCATCAAGCCGTCGATCGTGCTCGAAGTCGGCGGCCAGAAGGTCGGCATCGTCGGCGCCGTCACCAACGACACGCCGGAAATTGCCAATCCGGGCCCGAATATCCAGATCGCCGAAGACGTCGCCAAGATCACCGAAGCCGTGCAGGCCTTGAAAGGCCAAGGCGTCAACAAGATCATCGCGCTGACCCATGTCGGCTATCCGCGCGATCTTGCAGCTATCGCCAAGATCCCGGATGTCGACGTTGTCGTCGGCGGCCACACCCACACGCTGCTCTCCAACACCGTCAAGGACGCCGCGGGTCCGTATCCGACCTGGTCCGACAACCCCGCCGGCTACAAGGTTCCGGTTGTCCAGGCCTACCAGTATTCGAAGTATCTCGGCGACCTGAAGGTCGTCTTCGATGACAATGGCATGGTCAAGGAAGCGAGCGGCGAACCCATCCTGATGGATTCCAAGTTCCAGCCCGATCAGGCCATGACCAACCGGATCAACGAGTTGAAGGCACCGATCGAGGACCTCAAGAAGAAGGTCGTCGGAGCATCCGAAGCGGTCATCGACGGCGATCGCCGCAATTGCCGTGCCAAGGAATGCTTCATGGGCAATCTCGTGGCAGATGCCCAGCTCGACCGTGTGAAGGACCAGGGCATCACCATCTCGATCGCCAATGGCGGGGGCTTACGCGCCTCGATCGACGCCGGCGAAATCACCATGGGTGAAGTCCTGACCGTTCTTCCCTTCCAGAATACGATCGCGACCTTCCAGCTCAAAGGCTCCGACGTTGTCGCCGCGCTGGAAAACGGCGTGAGCCAGATCGATGACGGCGCCGGCCGCTTCCCGCAGGTTTCCGGCCTCAAATATTCCTTCGACAAGTCCAAGCCGGCCGGATCCAAGGTCAGCGACGTGCAGGTCAAGGAAGGCGACAAGTTCGTTCCGATCGATCCGAACAAGACCTATGGCGTCGTCACCAACAACTACGTCCGCGGCGGCGGTGACGGTTACAAGGTCTTCGCCACCGGCGCCCAGAATGCCTATGACTTCGGCCCGAACCTGGAACTGGCGCTGGCCGATTATCTCGGCGCCCACAACCCGTACAAGCCTTACACCGATGGCCGCATCACCGACCTGACGCCGGCGAGCTACACGCCGCCGCCGAAGCCGGCTCCGGCCGCTCCGCCGGCGCCGACCGCTGCAGCCCCGACGGCACCGGCTCCTTCTGCTGCCGCTCCAGCTGCACCTGCGGCCCCCGCCGCCCCGGCTCCCGCTCAGACAGCAGCAGCCCCGGCGACACCCGCTCCGGCGGCACCGGCTGCTCCCCAGCCGGCAGGCCCGACCAAATACACGGTCGTCAAGGGCGATTCGCTCTGGAAGATTGCCGAGAGCACCTATGGCAATGGCGAAGAGTGGACGAAGATTTCCAAGGCCAATTCGCTCTCCAATCCGGACCTCATCCAGGTCGGCAAGGAATTGGAACTGCCGGCGAAATAGGCCATCCTCCTGACTGGACAATTTGTCTCTTGTCAAAATGCCGGTCCGGGCTTTTCCGGGCCGGCATTTGTTTCTAGATAACGTGCAATTCACCGGCGCCTAGCCATTGGAACAAGAGTATCCGCATGTCATCATCATACGCCCACATGCCTCCTGATCATCCCAAAGTGAGTTTCGGTAAGGTCGGCGTGCTGCTTGTCAATCTCGGCACGCCTGACGGCACGGACTACTGGTCGATGCGGCGCTATCTCGCCGAATTCCTCTCCGACCGGCGCGTCATCGAATGGTCACGGCTCTACTGGTACCCGATCCTCTACGGCATCGTGCTCAACAAGCGGCCTCAGAAGGTCGGCAAGGCCTATGAGGAAATCTGGAACAAGGATCTGAACGAGAGCTATCTGCGCACCTACACCCGCAACCAGGGTGAGCTGATGGCCGAACGGCTCAAGGATCTGCCTGATGTCGTGGTGGATTGGGCCATGCGCTACGGCAAACCTTCAATTGCCGAGCGTATTGATGCCTTGAAAGAAAAGGGCTGCGAAAAGATCGTTCTTTTTCCGCTCTATCCGCAATACGCAGCCTCCACGACCGCAACAGTCAACGATAAGGCCTTCGAACATCTGATGAAGCTGCGCTGGCAGCCGGCCGTGCGTACCGTCCCGCCCTATCACGACGATCCGGCCTATATCGAAGCGCTGGCGAACTCCGTTCGGCAGACCTATGCGACCCTCGACTGGGAACCGGAAATGCTGATCGCCTCGTTCCACGGCATCCCGCAATCCTATTTCAAGGCGGGCGATCCTTATTACTGTCACTGCCAGAAGACCGCGCGGCTGCTGAAGGAAGCGCTGGGGCTCACCGACAAGAATTTCATGATCACCTTCCAGTCCCGCTTTGGGCCGGAGGAATGGCTGCAGCCCTATACGGACAAGACGGTCGAGAAGCTGGCGGAAGAAGGCGTCAAGCGCATCGCCGTCATGAATCCCGGCTTCGTATCCGATTGCCTCGAAACGCTCGAAGAAATCGCCGGCGAAGCGGGCGAGATCTTCCATCATCACGGGGGCGAAAAATTCGTGCATATCCCCTGTTTGAACGACAGCGAAGGCGGCATGACGGTGCTCGAAAAAGTGGTGCGCCGCGAACTGCAGGGCTGGGTGTAACCCGGCTCCGCATCCCATCCTCCTGATACCGTCCCGGGTCAGCGCTTCCAGCGAACCGGCAGCTCGATCATATCGCCGTCGGCCGGGATCAGCAGGCGCGACGGGCCGATTCCCGCCGTATCAGCCGCCTGGCGCAGATTTGCGCGCGAAACGGTGGCGTGATCGAGCGCCTCCATATGCACGGCGATCACGGTCGCCTCCGGCGCCGACTGGCAGAGCGCCACGGTTTCCGCCGCATCCATGACGATAAGGTCGCCGTCCCAGCGAGCGCCGCACGAATGGCTGACGATGACATCGGGCGCGACACGCTCCACCGTCTCCAGCACCGGTGGATAAAGGACTGTATCGCCCGCCCAATAAATTACCGGCTCACCGGGCGCGGCAAGCGTCAGTCCCATCACCGACCCCATCTTTTCCAGAACCGGACCAAGCCCGTGGCTGCCCTCGCAGCGCGTGATCGTGATGCCTTGCCAGACGATCTCATTCTTGAGCGGCGTCACATCGACGAAACCTTCGCCGGAGATCGCTGCCTCATCCCCCGGCCGACAGATCAGCGGCAGGTGTTTCGGGACAAGATGCTTGGCCACCGAATCGAAGTGGTCAGAATGGAGATGCGAGACGATCACCAGTTCGACGCCGTGCAAAATCTCCTCCGTGGAAAGCGGCAAGTCCGTCAGTGGGTTGGGAGACTTGCCGGTATAGGACGGCAGGCTGTGCCGGGGCGCGAAATATGGATCGATCAGAATGGTGCGATCCGCATAAGTAAGCTTGAGCGTCGCATTGCGGATCAATTGAAGCTTCATCGAGGCACCTCCTGCAGGACATCGAGACCTAGACCGATCGGCGCTGATGATCCAATGACGGTTTTAGATGGGAGGGCCCTGCCTTTCCATAACTTCCGGCATTCAGCTGGTTTCCTCCGCCCTGAACCCTTCCGTCGCTGCCCTCCAGAAATCCGGATCCTCGTATTCGGTGGGATCCGTGATGCCGGCCAGGTGAAAGGCCTCGCGCCGCTCGACGCAGGTGCCGCAGCGGCCGCAATGGCGCGCGCCGCCCTTATAGCAGGACCAGGTTTCGGCAAACGGCGTGTCGTGTCGCGCGCCGTCGGCGACGATATCCGCCTTCGAGCCATGGACATAAGGCGCAAGCAGCTTGACCGAGGCGTAACCGTCGAGCGCATGGTCCTGCATCGCCTGAAAGGCATCGATGAAGCCCGGCCGGCAATCCGGATAGATGAAATGATCGCCCCCATGCACCGCAATCGCCACCGCCTCCGCCTGTCTTGCCGCAGCAACCCCGAAGGCGACCGCCAGCATGATGGCATTGCGGTTCGGCACGACGGTAATCCGCATCGTCTCTTCCGCATAATGCCCGTCCGGCACATCCAAGTCATCGGTCAAGGCCGAACCGGTAAGCCGGCCACCGATCCCGCGCATGTCGATGATCTCGTGAAAGACCCCGAGCCGCGTGGCGCAGGCGGCTGCGAAGTCGAGCTCCTTGCGGTGGCGCTGGCCGTAGTCGAAGGAGATCAATCCCAACAACTGCTCCTCCGCCGCCATCCTGTGGGCGAGAGAAACGGAATCCAGTCCGCCTGAGCAGACGACAATAACCTTCATCTATGGTGTCCTTGTTTTGACCGGGTAGGCTGCGACCGGAATTTTCAGAGCGCGTTCTAGAACCATCGCCGCCGCTTGTGAATAGGTGAGCTGTTGAATAGGATCGGCAGCGTCCGAACAGGCGGACTGGGAAAGCACAAGAGGGTCAAATGGAGCTGGGTGGGTTCGATATTGTGGTGATCGGCTTCGTATTGCTGATCATTCTGATCCTTTTTGCCGGGATCAAGACCGTGCCGCAGGGCTATCGCTATACCGTCGAGCGTTTCGGCCGTTATACCCGCACGCTGGAGCCGGGCCTCAACCTGATTACGCCGTTCATAGATCGCATCGGCGCCCGCATGAACGTCATGGAGCAGGTGCTGGATATTCCGACGCAGGAAGTCATCACCCGTGACAATGCCAGCGTCTCCGCAGACGCCGTCGCCTTTTACCAGGTCCTCAATCCGGCCCAGGCCGCCTACCAGATCTCCGATCTCAAAAACGCTATCCAGAATCTCACGATGACCAATATCCGCTCGGTCATGGGTTCGATGGATCTGGACGAGCTGCTCTCCAACCGCGAAGTGATCAACGAGCGGCTTCTGAGGGTGGTGGACGAGGCGGTCGGCCCCTGGGGCATCAAGGTCACCCGCGTCGAGATCAAGGATATCCAGCCGCCGGCCGACCTGGTCGAATCCATGGCCCGCCAGATGAAGGCGGAACGCGAAAAGCGGGCTCAGATCCTCGAGGCGGAAGGCTCGCGCAACGCCCAGATCCTGCGTGCGGAAGGCGCCAAGCAGGCGGCGGTGCTAAAGGCGGAAGGCGAGCGCGAGGCGGCCTTCCGGGAAGCGGAGGCACGCGAACGTCTTGCCGAAGCGGAAGCCAAGGCGACCCAGTCCGTCTCTCAGGCGATCGCCGCTGGTGACGTCCAGGCCATCAATTATTTCGTCGCCCAGAAATACACAGAGGCCCTGGCTGAAATCGGCAAGGCCCCCAACTCGAAGATCGTGCTGATGCCGATGGAGGCCTCGTCGCTGATCGGTTCGCTCGGCGGCATCGGCGCCATCGCCCGGGAAGTCTTCGGTGACGGACCAGCGCCGCAGGCGCCGCCGCGCGCGCCCGCGCCTCCTCGTACGCCGACAGGGCCTAAATTGACGACATCGCCCGCCAACCCTTTCGCCCAGCCCTCGACACCTTCTGAGACCTGACGACATGCTTCAAGAACTGGTAAAGGGTCTCGGCCTCTGGAGCTGGTGGATTCTCGGCCTCGTTCTGCTGGCGGCAGAGCTTGCGGCTCCCGGCGTATTCCTGATCTGGATCGGGGCCGCCGCCATCGTCATCGGCACGCTGTCGCTGCTGTTATGGGATTCCGGCTTCTGGACCTGGCAGCTCCAGCTCGTCCTCTTCGCGCTGCTGTCGATCTCCTTCGCCCTTGCCGGCCGCCGATTCTATGCCAAGCGCAGCCAGACGAGTGACGAACCCATGCTCAACCGCCGCGGCGAAAGCCTGGTCGGGCGCACGGCGACCCTTCATGAGCCAATTACTGAGGGCCGCGGCCGCATCCGGCTCGACGATACATGGTGGTCGGTCATGGGTCCTGATCTGCCCGCCGGCACGCAGGTGAAAGTGGTGGCGGCAAGTGGACGCGACCTCACGGTCGAAGTAGCGTAGTTCATCTCGCCCGAGAATCGCTGGGAGCCGAACCCGGCGTCAAGCGACGCCGACGCGCAACAGATCGTGGAAATGCACAATACCAACCGGCCGGCGCTCGTCATCGACCACGAGCAGCGCACCGATACTGTGCTTGTTGAGGATCGCCATGGCGGCCGTGGCAAGCGTCTCTCTGCCGACCGTCTTCGGATTTTCGGTCATTACGTCGTCGACGAGCGTCTCGCCGAGATTGAGATGCAGGTGTCTGGCGATATCGCCATCCGTCACGACGCCACAAAGGCATCCATTTTCATCGACGACGCCGACGCAGCCGAAGCGCTTGCGTGACAGTTCCTGGATCGCTTCGGGCATGGAAACGCCCTTCTTGACCAACGGAAGACGGTCTCCGGTATGCATGAGGTCGCTGACATGCGACAGCATCGCTCCGAGCTTGCCGCCCGGATGGTAGACGCGGAAATCGGTGGCGGAAAAGCCCCTCGCTTCCAGGAGTGCCACCGCCAACGCGTCGCCCATGGCAAGCTGCATCAGCGTCGACGTGGTGGGAGCCAGGCCATGCGGACAGGCTTCCTGTTCCCGCGGCAGCAGCAGAACGATGTCGGCTTCGCGAGCGAGCGTCGAGATTGCGCCTGAGGTCAAGGCGATCAGCGGGATGGAAAAGCGGCGGGTAAAGGAAACGATGCCCTGAAGTTCAGCCGTTTCGCCACCCCAGGACAGCGCGAGCACCACGTCGCCGGGCGCGATCATCCCGAGATCGCCGTGGTTGGCTTCAACCGGATGTACAAAAAAAGAGGGCGTGCCGGTGGAGGCGAGGCTGGCTGCAATCTTGCGGCCGATATGTCCGCTCTTGCCGACACCAGTCACGACCACTCGGCCGTCGATCTCGCCGATCAGTTCCACCGCTTTCCGGAAACTGTCGCCGAGGCCGTTCTGCAGGGCGATCTCAAGCGCATTAAGCCCCTGTTTCCCGAAGGAAATTGTCCTCAATGCGGAATCTACGACGTCGTTTTCGACCAGTTGCAAAGCTCTCTTGATCATGGCGAAGCCTTAGCGCCTTTCGCCTGCCAAGTCCATCAGGTTCGGCATCCCGCGGCCAAGTACGCTGGCGGACACGTTGCCGCAACCAAACATTAACCACATGGCTTTACGTTTGGGTAAGCATTCGATCGCCCAGGCAGGCCCATGACCATCACCACGAAGACAGGCAGGACGCGTGACCGGCGCCGCGCGGCGGTCGGCCTGCTGCTGGCCTGTTCGGCGCTTGCTTCGCCTGCCATCGCCCAGACGGCCAGCCCTTTTCCGCCGCGCAACGGCTCCCTGCCGTCGCTGACAAACACCGCGTCCTCTGCCACGGCGGCCCACCCCGCAACCGGAACGTCGGCACAGCAGCGCGCCAATGCTTCCGATCCGGCTTCCGCCACCGACCAGGCGGATCCGAACATGGCGACCGGCTCGCTGCCGGCAAACACCGGCCGGCCGGATGAAGAGCCCCGTTACGAGGAGGACCTGAACCAACCCTACGAGCAGCCTCTTGATCCGGGCGCCGAACCGCTCGAAGCCCAGGAGCAGCCGCGCGAACCGGGTGACCCGACCGGCATACGGCTGGGGAGTTTTCTTCTTCGCCCGTCGGTGAACAACAGCATAGAGACCGAGCGGACCCGATCGAACGGCGCCAGCACCCGCCGCGACTATCTCTCCACCGCGATCCGCGGCACCCTGTCCTCCGACTGGTCGCGCCATTCGCTGACCGTCACCGGCGAAGGCATATTCGAACGCAACGTTCATGGCGGCCAGGACGACGTTCAGCCGGAGGCCCAGGTCGACGCGGACCTCAGGCTCGATCTGGCGGACGATACGGTAGCCCATATCACCGGCGGCTATCGCTTCAGCCGGGAAGACGACTACGATCCGAATGCCGTCGGCGGCGCAGCGACGCAGCCGGGCGTCCATGAACTGAACGGCGGACTGTCCGTCGAGCGCGACTTCGGCAAGATCCGCGGCACGGCAGCGGTTGACCTCTCCCGTGCCATCTACACAGATGCCGAACTCTCCGACGGCACGGCCATCAGCATGAAGGACCGCAACCGCACCGGCATCGACGGAAGGCTGCGGCTCGGCTACGAGCTTTCGCCCGCGCTCATTCCCTTCGTGGAAGTAGCGACGGGCCACACATTCTACGACCTGAAGCGAGACAGTTCAGGTTATGCCCGCTCCTCGCAGAGCTATGCGGCGCGCACCGGCGTGGAATTCGATCTCGGCGAGAAGCTGCGGGGCGAAATCGGCGCCGGCTACGAACTTGTCGACTACGAGGACAGCCGCCTCAAGTCGGTCGATGCCATCACCTTCAACGGCAACGCCATATGGTCGCCGCAGCGCGGCACTGATGTCGATCTCGGCCTGCGCACCACGGTTCAGGATTCGACTGCACCCGGCCAGAGCGGCTGGGTCGAATATCAGCTGACTGCTGCAGTCGCCCATGAGCTGCGCGACAATGTGGTGGCCCGCCTCACCGGCAGCACGACGCTGCGAGACTTTCCGAGCGGCCAGAGCGACGAAACCGTCTGGGTGGCAGGCGCCGGCCTCAGCTGGGCAATCAACCGCTATCTCGATCTCACTGGCGACGTGGAATACGAACGCGCCGAGGGCGGCAGCTCCGACAATCGCATCGTCCGCGCCGGCGTCGGCCTCACTGTTAAGCGATAGGTCGCAGCCACCCAATACCAGTGGCACATTCCCAAGATGTAAGAGCGCAGGGATACATGCAATTTTCTGTTGCATTTCGCCGATGGGTGTGATGAATTCGCCATACACCTATAGCGAGCAAAGAACTATGGCGGAACTCCGAGATCAGTTAGCTGCAGAATATACCATGCTGCAAAACCAGTACGAGACGTTCGACACCCGGGCACTGACGATCAAGTCATGGTCAGCACCCCTTCTGGCGGGCGGTCTGGGGATCGCGCTGAAGGAGGGCTCTCTCGGGCTGGTGTTGGCGACAGCTCTGGTCGCCCTGTGCCTTTGGTTCCTTGAAGGGATATGGAAATCCTTCCAATACAGCTACATCCATAGAATAGATCTTCTGGAGAGCTATTTCCGGGGAGAGATCGAAGACGGAGCGCTCAGGCCTTATCAGATAAGAAGGGCGTGGATGGAGGAATATGGCCGCTGGTACGGCAAATCCGCAGTGCTTTGGTCTCTCTTGAGGAAACCTTTTGTCTTCCTGCCATATTTGCCGATCGTATTGGCCTGTATTCCGGCGATTGTCTGGATCGTAGAGAACAAAAGATGAAAAGCACCCCTGATGATCTGCCCATCAGGGGTTCTTAGGGCCGTTAAGTCGATCGGCAGCCTTTCCTATTTCAGCGAGGCGAGCAGCGCTTTCATCGGCCCCTCGATCGCCGGGCGGATGTCGGCGCGCTGCAGCGCAAATGCAAGGTTCGCCAGGATGAAGCCGTCCTTGGCGCCGCAGTCGAACGTGTCGCCCTTGAAGGGATAGGCGGCAAACTCCTGGGATTTGGCAAGCGCCAGCATGCCGTCGGTGAGCTGGATTTCGTTGCCGGCACCCCGCTCCTGCGTTTCCAGGATCTTGAAGATTTCCGGCTGCAAGATGTAGCGGCCGTTGATGTAGAGGTTGGACGGCGCGGTCCCCTTGGCGGGCTTTTCGACCATCTGGGTGATCTTGAAGCCTTCGCCCACGGCGTCGCCGACGCCGACTATGCCGTATTTATGCGCCTGTTCCGGATCGCATTCCTGAACGGCCAGCACATTGCCGCCGGTCTGGGCATAAAGATCGACCATGCCCTTCAAGCAGCCCTTCTCGGCCGACATGATCATGTCGGGCAAAAGCACGGCGAAGGGTTCGTTGCCGACGATGTCGCGGGCACACCAGACTGCGTGGCCGAGTCCGAGCGGCACCTGCTGGCGCGTGAAGCTCGCGGTGCCTGCTTTCGGCAGAAGTCCGGCAAGCAGCGTCAGTTCCGCATTTTTGTTGCGCTCGCGCAGCATCTGCTCCAGTTCGTACTGGATGTCGAAATAGTCTTCGATCACGCCCTTGCCGCGACCTGTCACGAAGACGAAATGCTCGATTCCTGCTTCCGCCGCCTCATCCACGACATACTGGATGACCGGCTTGTCGACCACCGTCAGCATTTCCTTCGGCACTGCCTTGGTCGCAGGCAGGAAGCGCGTACCAAGCCCTGCTACCGGAAAGACTGCCTTACGGATCTTCTGTTGTTGTGCCACTCATGCCTCCTGAAGCACTTCATTGTGCGAATTCTGCGACCCTCGGCCTCTAGCGGCGAATTACTACCGTTTCGCAAAGACTGCCGCTGGCCGGATTTCTATGGTAAAGAATTTGTTGACCCTATTCTGTTATTACATCGTTAAGCCGCTTGCCACTCTCGCCGTCAGGCTTGGTTAGAAGAATGGACTCGACTGCCGATGAAAACGTTTCGCACCAACCTCCTGCGCGGATTTTTTATCCCGCTGCTCGGTCTTGCTGCCGCAGGCATGCCGATAGATGCGCGGGCTGACACCGCTTTCAAGACTTGGATCGTAAAATTCTACGAGACCGCCGCCAAGAGCGGCATTAGCCGTTCCACCTATGAAAAGGCCTTTGCCGGCATTACCGAGCCGGACCGGGATGTGCTCGAGAAGGCGGCCTACCAGCCGGAATTCAAGTCGGTGATCTGGGAATATCTGGATTCCCGTGTAAACCCGTACACTGTGCGCATCGGCCGCGAGATGGCGGCGAAATACGGCTCCACCCTGAACGCTCTGGAGCGGCATTTCGGCGTCGACAAGCACATCCTGCTCGCCATCTGGTCCATGGAGTCCAATTACGGCGCGGTCCTGGAAAAGCCGGATCGGCTGCATCACGTGCCGCAGGCGCTCGCAACTCTCGCCTGGGGCGATCCCAACCGCTCCAAATTTGCCCGCACCCAGCTTATCGCGGCGCTGAAGATCCTGCAGTCCGGCGACGTTGCGCCCAAACAGCTGACCGGATCCTGGGCCGGCGCCATGGGGCATACCCAGTTCATTCCGACGAGCTACCTGCTCTATGCAGTCGATGCCGACGGCAACGGCAAGCGCGATATCTGGCATTCGGTGCCCGATGCGCTGGCCACCTCCGCCAATCTATTGGCCAAGAACGGCTGGCAGAACGGCAAGACCTGGGGTTACGAGGCGGTGCTTCCGGCCAACGGTGCCCGTCTGGAGGGCCAGACCAAGACACTCGCCGAATGGGCAAAGCTCGGCTTTGCGCGCCCGAACGGCAAGAATTTTCCGCGCGGCACCGATCGCGCGACGTTGAAGCTGATGGCAGGCGCGAACGGCCCTGCCTTCCTGATGCTGAAGAATTTCTTCGTGGTGAAGCGCTACAACGCCGCCGACAGCTACGCGCTCGCAGTTGGGCTGCTTGCCGACGAACTGGCCGGCCATGGCGGCGTGCAGCAGAGCTGGCCGCGGCCGAACGGCACGCTCGACATCAAGCAGAAATTCGAACTCCAGTCGCGCATGAAGGAACTCGGCTATTACGAGGGCGAAGTCGACGGCAATTTCGGCTCCGGTTCGAAAGCTGCCATTTCCGTCATTCAGAAGCGTCTCGGCATGCAGCCGAACGGCGAACCGTCACGACAGCTTCTCGAAGCTTTGCGTTGACAGGGCGGCGTTTTGCCCCACATCCTTCGGATGAGAATGCCAGAGCGTATGAGGCGCGGTAGAGGCGTGAAGACTTTGCAGGAATCCCGGCAAAACAGGACATGGCTTCGAGCCTTCCTGTTTCTGCTGGCGTTGGTGATCGCGCTGCCGGTCCAGCTACGGACGGCCACGGCTCAGGAACCGGCCCCTCGCCGGAATATCTTCGACATGCTGTTCGGCGGCCCCCGCTACGAGCGTTATGAGCGTTACGAACCCTACGAACCTCGCCCGCGCCGACGCTATCAACGGGATGGCTCGGTCATCGAAATGCGGCCGCGGCCGCGCAATCGAGGCACTGCCGGCCGCGCGGCGCCGCCGCGCCCGCAGCAGCAAGCGATTACGCCGCCTGCGCCGGAACCGGTAGCCAAGCTTGAAAACGCCAAACAGGTCCTCGTGGTCGGCGACTTCATGGCGGGTGGCGTGGGCAGCGAGCTCGAGAACACTTTTGCAATGTCTCCGGGCGTCGTGATCAGCGAGCGCAGCGACGGTTCTTCGGGTCTCGTACGCCAGGACCATTTCGACTGGCCGGGGCAGCTTCCCGTCATGCTGGACGAGCTGAAGCCGACGGTCGTGGTGGTCATGCTCGGCGCCAACGACCGCCAGCAGATGTCGATCGGCAGCGGAAAGGAAAAATTCCGCACCGACGCCTGGTTCAAGGAATACGAGGCGCGCGTCGCCGGACTTGCCGGCATTGTCGCCGCCCGCAAAGTCCCCCTCTTGTGGGTCGGGCTGCCTTCCTTCCAGTCTCCGTCGATGACATCGGATGCGGTGACGCTGAACGCCATCTACCGCAACCAGGTGGAAAAGGCAGGCGGGGAATTCGTCGATATCTGGGATGGCTTCGTCGATGAAGACGGGAAGTTCGTCATCACCGGCTCGGACGTCAACGGCCAGCAGGTGCGCTTGCGCGGTTCCGACGGCATCACCTTCACCAAGGCCGGCAAGCAGAAGCTTGCCTTCTATGTCGAAAAATTCGTTCGCCGATACCTGGGCGAGATGGCAAGTCCCGATCTCGTCAAGCTCGACGGCACCAATCTGCCGCCGCTCGTCACGCTTCCGGCCGCACCGGGCCAGGCCGTGCCGGTACATCCGATCAGCCTGTCGGATCCTGAACTCGACGGCGGCAAGGACCTGCTTGGCGCCGGTCCCTTACCGACCGTCATGGTGGAAACCCCGCGCGACAAGCTGGTCAAACGAGGCGAACTTGCCCCGCCGCCGGCGGGCAGGATAGACGATTATCGGATTCCGGCCGCGGGTGCGGCGACACGTTAGCGATAAGCGCCAACCTCGCCGCAAGCGAAGAGGCTCGCTCTGCGCGATGCTGGAGATGAGATGAAAACGGCGCGGCACTCCGATCTCCCCCTTGAGGGGAGATCATTGGGAGCATGCCGCATGCCTCACATTATTCGTCGGCCTTGCAAAGAGACCCCGCTTACCGCGGCAGGACCGAGCTCCCCATCAGGGCCTCGTCGATCGCCCGCGCCGCCTGGCGGCCTTCACGGATCGCCCAGACCACCAGAGACTGGCCGCGGCGCACGTCCCCTGCTGTCCAGAACTTGTCGACCGAGGTCTTGTAGTCGCGATCGTTGGCGACGACGTTTGTCGAGCCGCGGCGGTCGACATTCAGCGTCAGCTTGCCGTCGAGTTCGGCAAGAACGCCGTCGGCGAGCGGGCCGGAGAAGCCGATTGCGATGAAGGCAAGGTCCGCCTTGATGATGAAATCGGTACCGGCGATCGGCTTGCGGCGTTCGTCGACTTCGCAGCAGCGTACGCCCGTGAGCTGCCCGTCCTCACCGATGAATTCAAGCGTCGCCACTTGGAATTCACGAACCGCCCCCTCCGCCTGCGAAGAAGACGTGCGCATCTTCGTCGCCCAGAAAGGCCAGACGGCGAGCTTGTCTTCCTTTTCCGGCGGCTGCGGGCGGATGTCGAGCTGGGTCACCTTGACGGCGCCCTGGCGGAAGGCCGTGCCGACGCAGTCCGACGCCGTGTCGCCACCGCCGACGACGACCACATGCTTGGCGCCGGCGAGGATCGGATCGGACGGCCAGGCGACGCTCTCGATGTTTTCACGGCCGATGCGGCGGTTCTGCTGCACGAGATAGGGCATGGCATCGTAGACACCATGCAGGTCGGCGCCGGGAATGCCGGCCGGGCGCGGCGTTTCCGAACCGCCGCAATAGAGCACGGCATCGTGCTCCGCCATCAGCTTTTCGACGGCCAGGTCGACGCCGATATTGACGCCGGTATGGAAGGTCACCCCTTCGCCCTTCATCTGCTCGACACGACGGTCGATGAAGTTCTTCTCCATCTTGAAGTCGGGGATGCCGTAGCGCAGGAGGCCGCCGGGCTTCGACTCGCGCTCGTAGACATGCACTTCGTGACCGGCGCGACCGAGCTGCTGGGCAGCTGCCATGCCGGCGGGACCGGAGCCGATGATCGCCACCTTCTTGCCCGTATGGACCGTCGCCGGCTGCGGTGCGATGTAGCCGAGTTCGTAAGCCTTGTCGGCAAGCGCCTGTTCGACGGTCTTGATTGCGACCGGCGCGTCCTCAAGGTTCAGCGTGCAAGCTTCCTCGCACGGCGCCGGGCAGACGCGGCCGGTGAATTCCGGGAAATTGTTGGTGGAATGGAGGTTGCGGATCGCCTCTTCCCACTTGTTGTTGTAGACGAGGTCGTTCCAGTCCGGGATCTGGTTGTGAACCGGACAGCCGGTCGGCCCATGGCAATAGGGAATGCCACAGTCCATGCAGCGCGCGGCCTGCTTGGTGACTTCCGCATCCGACATCGGAATGGTGAACTCGCGGAAATGGCGGATGCGGTCGGACGCCGGCTGATACTTCGCCACCTGCCGGTCGATTTCCAGGAAACCCGTTACCTTGCCCATGTTTTACCCTTTTCAAAGCAGGGTGCCCGTAGGACCCCAATACCAGTAAGCGAAGCCTAGAACCGCCCCCAGCACGATGAATTCCAATGCGACGTTGCCGCTCTCCATGAATGCCGCCGCCGGAACGGCGATGGCAACGATCAGCGAAATCAGCCGGTGAACGACTGCAAAACGGATCACTCCGCCGCGATCCCCATCCGCATCCGCTCCATCTCGACCAATGCACGGCGGTATTCGACCGGCATGACCTTGCGGAATTTCGGCCGGTATTCGGTCCAGCGATCAAGGATCTCCTTGGCGCGGGTCGAGCCCGTGTAGTGCAGGTGGTTGGAGATGAGCTGGTAGAGGCGCTCCTCGTCGTGGCGCGTCATGTCCTCGGAAACGTCGACACGTCCCTTATGCATGAGGTCGCCGCCGTGATGGTGCAGCTTCTCCAGCATGTCGTCCTCTTCCGGAACCGGCTCGAGTTCGACCATCGCCATGTTGCAGCGCTTGGCGAAATCGCCCGTTTCGTCGAGCACATAAGCCACGCCGCCGGACATGCCGGCCGCAAAGTTGCGCCCCGTCTCGCCGAGCACGACGACGATGCCGCCGGTCATGTATTCGCAGCCGTGGTCGCCAACGCCCTCGACGACGGCGATCGCTCCGGAGTTGCGCACGGCAAAGCGCTCGCCCGCGACGCCGCGGAAGTAGCATTCGCCGCTGATTGCGCCGTAGAGCACCGTGTTGCCCACGATGATCGAGTTCTCCGCCACGAGCTTGGAGTTTTCCGGCGGACGCACGATGATCCGGCCGCCCGAAAGCCCCTTGCCGACATAGTCGTTGCCGTCGCCCACCAGATCGAAGGTGATGCCACGGGCGAGGAATGCGCCAAACGACTGTCCCGCGGTACCCGTCAAGGTCACATGGATCGTGTCGTCCTTGAGCCCCTTGTGCCCCCAGCGCTTGGCAAGCGCGCCCGACAGCATCGCACCGGCGGAGCGATCGACGTTCTTGATCGACACGTCGAAGACCACTGGCTCCTTGCTGTCGAGTGCCGCCTGCGACTTCTCGATCAGCTTGCGATCGAGAATGTCGTCGATCGGATGCTTCTGCCGCTCGGTCCAGTAGGTCGCCTGCTTCGGAGCCTCCACCTTGTGGAAGATCTTCGAGAAATCGAGGCCCTTCGACTTCCAGTGGGCGATCATCTCGTCCTTCTCCAGAAGCTCGGACATGCCGATGATGTCGTCGAGCCTGGTGAAGCCGAGCGAAGCAAGGATTTCGCGCACTTCTTCGGCGACGAAGAAGAAGTAGTTGATGACGTGCTCCGGCGTGCCCTTGAAGCGCTTGCGCAGAACCGGGTCCTGCGTCGCGACGCCCACCGGACAGGTGTTCAGGTGGCACTTGCGCATCATGATGCAGCCGGCTGCGATCAGTGGTGCGGTGGCGAAGCCGAACTCGTCGGCCCCGAGCAGCGCCCCGATGATCACGTCGCGGCCAGTCTTCAGACCGCCGTCGACCTGCAGCGCGATGCGCGAGCGAAGTCCGTTCAGCACCAGCGTCTGCTGGGTTTCGGCAAGACCGATTTCCCAGGGGCTGCCGGCGTGCTTCAGCGAGGTGAGCGGAGAAGCGCCCGTGCCGCCGTCGAAGCCCGCAACCGTGATATGGTCGGCGCGCGCCTTGGCGACACCTGCCGCAACCGTGCCGACGCCCACTTCCGAGACGAGCTTCACGGAAATGTCCGAAGTCGGGTTGACGTTCTTCAGGTCGAAGATCAGCTGCGCCAGGTCTTCGATCGAATAGATGTCATGGTGCGGCGGCGGCGAAATGAGGCCGACGCCCGGCGTCGAATGACGGGTCTTGGCGACAGTCGCGTCAACCTTGTGGCCGGGCAGCTGGCCGCCTTCGCCGGGCTTTGCACCCTGCGCCACCTTGATTTGCAGCATATCGGCATTGACCAGGTACTCGGTAGTCACGCCGAAGCGGCCGGAAGCGATCTGCTTGATGGCCGAGCGCTCAGGATTCTGGCTACCGTCCGGCAACGGCATGTAGCGGTCGCTTTCCTCGCCGCCCTCGCCGGTGTTCGACTTCCCGCCGATCCGGTTCATGGCGATGGCGAGCGTCGTATGCGCCTCGCGGCTGATGGAGCCGAAGGACATGGCGCCCGTCGAGAAGCGCTTGACGATATCGACGGCCGGCTCGACCTCGTCCACCGACACCGGCTTGCGGCCGATCGTGTCAGCGGTCTTGATCTTGAACAGGCCGCGGATGGTGTTCATCCGGGACGAGGTCTCGTTCACCATCTCCGCAAATTCGCGGTAGCGGTCCTGGCTGTTGCCGCGCACCGCGTGCTGCAGGGAGGCAATCGCATCAGGCGTCCAGGCATGGCTCTCGCCGCGCATGCGATAGGCATATTCGCCGCCGATATCCAGCGTCGAGGCAAGAACCGGATCCTTGCCGAAAGCCGCATGATGGCGTGCGACGGTTTCTTCCGCGATCTCGGCAAGGCCGATGCCTTCGATCGTCGTGGCAGTGCCGAAGAAATACTTCTCGACCAGTTCCGACGACAGGCCGACGGCGTCGAAAATCTGCGCGCCGCAATAGGACTGGTAGGTCGAAATGCCCATCTTGGACATGACCTTGAGAATGCCCTTGCCCACGGCCTTGATGTAGCGATAGACGATTTCGCTCGCATCCACTTCCTTCGGGAATTCGCCGCGCATATGCATGTCGGTCAGCGTGTCGAAGGCGAGGTAGGGGTTGATCGCCTCCGCGCCGTATCCGGCCAGACAGCAGAAATGATGGATCTCGCGCGGCTCGCCGGTTTCGACCACGAGGCCGACAGACGTGCGCAGCCCTTTGCGGATCAGGTGATGGTGCACGGCCGCCGTCGCCAGAAGCGCCGGGATCGCGATGCGGTCCGGGCCGATCTGGCGGTCGGAAAGCACGATGATGTTGTAGCCGCCCTTGACCGCCGCTTCCGCGCGCTCGCAGAGCCGGTCGAGCATTTCCGGCATGCCTTCGGCGCCGCGCTCGATGTCATAGGTGAAATCGAGCGTCTTGGTGTCGAACCGGTCTTCCGTGTGGCCGATCGAGCGGATCTTTTCTAGGTCGCCATTGGTCAGGATCGGCTGGCGAACTTCGAGGCGCTTGGCATTCGCCGCGCCCTCGTGATCGAGAATGTTCGGACGCGGGCCGATAAACGACACGAGGCTCATGACGAGTTCTTCGCGGATCGGGTCGATCGGCGGGTTGGTGACCTGCGCGAAGTTCTGCTTGAAATAGGTATAGAGCAGCTTCGACTTCGCCGACATGGCAGAGATCGGCGTATCGGTGCCCATCGAGCCCACGGCTTCCTGGCCGGTCGTCGCCATCGGCGACATCAGGATCTTGGTGTCCTCGGAGGTGTAGCCGAAGGCCTGCTGGCGGTCGAGCAGCGACACATCGCGGCGCAGCGCCCGCGGTTCCACCGGCTTCAGGTCTTCAAGGATGAGCTGGGTGCGATCGAGCCACTTGCTGTACGGGTGCTTGGTGGCAAGCTCCCGCTTCAGCTCGTCGTCGGAGATGATCTGGCCCTTCTCCATATCAATCAGCAGCATCTTGCCGGGCTGCAGACGCCACTTCTTGACGATGCTTTCCTCCGGCACCGGCAGCGTGCCGGCTTCGGAGGCGAGAATGATGCGATCGTCGTCGGTCACCATGTAACGAGCCGGGCGCAGGCCGTTGCGGTCGAGCGTCGCGCCGATCTGCTTGCCATCGGTGAAACAGACGGCAGCAGGGCCGTCCCACGGCTCCATCAGGGCCGCATGATATTCATAGAACGCCTTGCGCTCCTTCGACATGGACTGATTGCCGGCCCAGGCTTCCGGGATCAGCATCATCATCGCGTGCGCCAGCGAATAGCCGCCACGCGTCAGGAACTCGAGCGCGTTGTCGAAGCAGGCCGTGTCAGACTGGCCCTCGTAGGAGATCGGCCAGAGCTTTGAAATGTCGTCGCCGAAAAGCGGCGAGGAGACAGATGCCTGACGCGCCGCCATCCAGTTGACGTTGCCCCGCAGCGTGTTGATTTCGCCGTTATGGGCGACCATGCGGTAGGGATGCGCCAGCTTCCAGGAGGGGAAGGTATTGGTCGAGAAACGCTGGTGCACGAGCGCCACCGCCGTCTCGAACCGCGGATCCGACAGGTCCTTGTAGTAAGCGCCGACCTGATAGGCCAGGAACATGCCCTTGTAGACAATGGTCGAGGACGACAGCGAGACCGGATAGAAGCCGGTCTCCTGGCCGCCGAACTGGTCGTAGATGCGGTTGGAGATGACCTTGCGGACGAGGAAGAGCTGGCGCTCGAATTCGGCGTTCGTCGCGGCATCCCGACCGGCGCCGATGAAGACCTGCAGATGATAGGGTTCGGTCGCGGCGATATCGGGCGCCTTTGACAGCGAGGAATTGTCGACCGGCACCTCGCGGAAGCCGAGGAACTGCTGACCTTCTTCCGCAATGGTTTCGACGATCACCTTCTTGAAATGCTCGATCTGCTCGCCATTGCGCGGCAGGAAGAAATGGCCGACCGCATATTCGCCGGCCTTCGGCAGGGTGACGCCCTGCTTCGCCATCTCCTCGCGGAAGAAGCGGTCGGGAATCTGCACGAGAATGCCCGCGCCGTCACCCATCAGCGGATCGGCGCCGACGGCTCCGCGATGCGTCAGGTTCTCAAGGATGAACAAACCGTCCTTGACGATCTGGTGCGACTTCTTGCCCTTCATATGGGCGATGAAGCCGACGCCGCAGGCATCGTGCTCGTTGCGCGGATCGTAAAGCCCCTGGGCAGCCGGAATCCCGGAGGCGACGAACGGAGCGCGAGCTTTCGTCTCGGCAGAGACTTGGGGCTCGGCGCCTGATATCTCGGAGATCATCTTCGTCATCGTCATTCCTCCTGTTGGCCGCCGACCGGCGGGCAAAGTGGCTCTTTATTGTCTCGTCTGGATGACAGGGCTTCCGCCATCCCTACTCATGCGATGGCGCCGCTCCAGCGTCCGCTGCAGCCTTAGCAACCGCAGCATAACCCGGATCGGCGTCCCCGTCAGCGGAAAAGAGGGGCAGAAGGCCCGTCAATTTCCGCAAATTAGGTCAGTCATTCTGTCCTAATTTTCAGTTTCTATGCCATAGATATGAGTTCTTAACAAGAGCCGGTCTGGAAAAATCTGCGGCGTAAACGACACTACATTGCGGGATAACGCGTATTCGACGAAATTTAATTACGCCGAATAACAAGAAGGATTCATTTCATTGCCCTCCGCATAGGTCCACTGTGTGACCTTGCCTTTGGCCGTTGATTACCGGACCAAAACGCTTAAGCTCCACTCGCCTTTCAAAGACCATTCAAGGTTCCTCCATGTTTTTTTCTTCCGACAACTGGGCCGGCGCCCATCCCGCCATCAATGAACGCCTGTCGAAGGAATCGACACGCTTTGCCGCGGCCTATGGCACCAGCGATCTGGACAAGGCCGTGGAAGCCCGGTTCAACGAAATCTTCGAGAGGGACGTCTCCGTTTATTTCGTCTCGACCGGCACGGCGGCAAATTCCCTTGCGCTCGCCAGCATCGCCCGCGTCGGGGGCGTTGTCTTTTCCCATTCGGAAGCGCATGTGATCGAGGACGAATGCGGCGCGCCGGATTTCTTCAGCGGCATGCGCATGGTTCCGGTCGAAGGCGAAAACGGCAAGATCGACCCTGAAAAGCTCGCGGCCCGCATTGCTGGCTTCCCGCAGGACTCCGTTCATCACGGCCGTGCCGCTGCCGTCACCCTTACCCAGGCCACCGAAAGCGGCACCGTTTATTCTCTGGGCGAGATCGACGCCATCACCGCCGTCGCCAAGGCGAACGGCCTGCCGGTCCATATGGATGGCGCGCGTTTTGCTAACGCCCTTGTTGCGTTGGATGCAACGCCGGCGGAAATGACGTGGAAGCGCGGTGTCGACCTCCTCTCCTTCGGCGGCACCAAGAACGGCTGCTGGTGCGCTGAAGCGATCATCTTCTTCAATCCTGATCTCGCGAAGGATTTCGCCTTCATCCGCAAGCGCGCCGCCCAACTCTTCTCCAAGACCCGCTTCATCTCGGCACAGTTCGAAGCCTATCTGCAGGATGATCTCTGGCTCAACATGGCAAGCCACGCCAATGCCACGGCCGATCGGCTGCGCGCCGGCATCCGTTCGTTGAACAGCACCAGGCTTGCCTGGGAAACCACATCGAATGAGGTCTTTGCCGTGCTCAACAAGGCTTCCGCCGAAGCGGCGCAGGCCAGAGGCGCAAAATTCTACGACTGGCCGGAACCGAAGAACATGCCGGAACCAGTCAGGGAGGGCGAAATGCTGATCCGCCTCGTCACCTCCTTCGCCACCACCGAGGAAGATATCGACCAGTTCCTGTCAATCTGCCGGGGCTGATCCCGATCTCCCTCTACGGTTGCCCCTGTGGCGCGATCCGCGCCGCAATGAGATCCGACAGCGCTTCCGTGAGTGCGGCATCGGCGCCGCGCCGCGGAACCAGAACGAACTCCACGTCCTCCAGGACCGGCAGGCGGTCGGCAGGCACTTCCTTGAGGCCCGCAGGCGCCATGCTGCGCGGCTGCACCAGAACGCCCATGCCTGCCCGGGCCGCCGCCGTCAGCCCGCTGAGACTTCCGCAGGTACAGACGATCCGCCACGCCATCTTCTCCCGGTCGAGAGCCTCCTGCGCCACCCGTCTGGTGATGGAAGGCGGCGGAAAGGCGATCAGCGGCAGCGCGTCTCCCCGCGACAGCACATGCTCGGGATCGCGCGCCAGCCAGACGAGCGGCTCGCGATAGAGAAGCCGCCCATGCGTTTCGCCGATATGCCGCTTGGCGAGCACGAGGTCGAGGTCGCCGGCATCCTGCATCTGATAGAGCACGGCCGAAAGCGCCACCGTCAGTTCCAGGTCGACCAGTGGATAGAGGCGGATGAAATCCTCCAGAATGGAGGTGAGCCTGTTTGCGACCACATCCTCCGACACCCCGAGCCTCAGCCGCCCCCGCAACCGGCTTTCGCCGAAAAGCGATGCGACCTGCCCATTGAGGTCGAGCATGCCGCGGGCATAACCGAGCAGTGCCTCGCCCTCCGCCGTCAGCCTCACTTGATGCGTGTCGCGAAAAACCAGCTGCCGCCCGAGCGATTTTTCAAGCCGCTGGATATGCTGCGTCACTGTCGATTGCCCGATCCCCAGCCGGATCGCCGCCTCGGTGAAGCTCCCGGTCTGCTGCAGCATGACGAAGCTGTTGAGGTGATGGAGGTTGAGCATCTAAATCGCACTTCGTGATAACTGTTAGTGTTTGCATCGTGCTTCATGATGAGCGATTTGCAAAGTCCACTCAAGGAATGCTGCCTCATGACCCGTTTTCTGCCGGACCGCTTTACGGTCCTCCTCGTCTGCACCGTCATCCTTGCTTCGGTCCTCCCTATCCAGGGAGAGGCGGCGGACTGGTTCGGCACCGCGACCGATATCGCCATCGGCCTCCTTTTCTTTCTGCATGGCGCGCGGTTGTCGCGGGATGTCGTGGTGGCCGGTGTCCTGCACTGGCGCCTGCATCTGACTATCCTCGTGACGACATTCGCGATCTTCCCGCTGCTGGGATTGGCAATCGGCTTCATTCCGGAGAGCATCCTCCCCTCGCCGCTCTACATGGGCATCCTCTTTCTCTGCGTTCTGCCGTCCACCGTCCAATCCTCGATCGCGTTTACCTCCATGGCGGGCGGCAACGTGCCGGCAGCGGTCTGCGCGGCCTCCGGCTCCAATATTCTCGGCATGTTCCTGACGCCTCTGCTCGCGGGCATCCTGCTGTCGACCACCGGCGAGGCCGGCTTCTCCATGGATGCGCTGGAAAAGATCCTGCTGCAGCTCCTCGCGCCTTTCGTGGCTGGGCAGGTCCTGCAGCCCTGGATCGGCGGCTGGATCCGCTCGAAAAAGAAGATACTTGCGCCCGTCGATCGCGGCTCGATCCTGATGGTCGTCTATCTCGCCTTCTCGGAAGCGGTGGTTGAAGGTCTCTGGCATACCTTCTCCGCAGCGGATATCGGCGTCGTCATCCTCCTCGACGTAGCACTGCTCGCGATCGTCCTCTGCCTCACCATGTTCGGCAGCCGGGCGCTCGGTTTCTCGAAAGAGGACGAGATTACCATTACCTTTTGCGGGTCGAAGAAGTCGCTGGCAAGCGGCGTGCCTATGGCCAACGCCATCTTCGCCAGCCAATCCTCTTCGATCGGCGCAATCGTCTTGCCGCTGATGCTCTTCCACCAGATCCAGCTGATGGTCTGCGCCGTCATCGCCCAGAAATATGCTGGCCGGCTGAAGAGAGAAGAAGAAGTAACCGCAGCAGCGGCAGCCTGAATCGGCATAGGGGGCGATTTAATCAATCGCACCCCTGCCACACCACCCGGCATGCGGGTCCGCACCGGGCGGTTTGAGAGATTGAGGCTAAGCGAGCCTGGGTAGTCCGATTTGATCGGCCCATTT
>Ga0268287_100123_pt1 | contig 54893 bp, 49 predicted proteins | sample MetcocultureR3M_FD_191348 | JGI IMG/M metagenome (GOLD analysis project Ga0268287, IMG submission 191348) | Soil microbial communities from Anza Borrego Desert, Southern California, United States - Methanotrophic co-culture R3-M | ecosystem: Environmental > Terrestrial > Soil > Desert | place... | reverse complement strand
GTCCGCTTCTGCTATCTCGCCGCGCTCAAACCCGAAGGCCCAAAACCTTCGGGCGCAGTTTTTTTGTTTCGCTCGCCGCTCTTGACCGGGACGGGGCGGGCGGCCGGCGACAACAGGAGAGAGACCTCTGGTTCAGATTTTCGTCCGCGACAACAACGTCGATCAGGCCCTCAAGGCGCTGAAGAAGAAGATGCAGCGCGAGGGTTCGTTCCGCGAGATGAAGCGGCACGTCCACTACGAGAAGCCCTCCGAGAAGCGCGCGCGCCAGAAGGCGGAAGCCGTGCGCCGGGCCCGCAAGCTGGCCCGCAAGCGCGCCCAGCGCGAAGGCCTGATCGTGGCCCCGAAGAAGCCCGGCCGCTGAGCCGAGCCCAGCTTCGCTGACGTTCAAGGAAGGCCGCGCCGCCCGGGCGCGGCCTTTCTCATGTGGGGCCAGGTCCCATATGCGGGCCAGGAATTGATCCAGCGCATCGCCGCAGGGCCCCCGCGTGGCGATAGGTGGCGGCGCCCATGCGAGGGCAATAGGTCGCGCCGGCCACGGCCGCGCTGGTGGAACAAGGGTCTCGCCCCTATCTTTAGCCTCGACGGATTTCCGAAAGCGGTCTGGAACGGATGAACCTGCGCAACTTCGTGATCTGGGGCGTCATCGTCGTCGTCCTGATCGGCCTCTACAGCATGATGACGGGCGGCGGCCGGACGGCCGGAGCCGCCGAGGTCAGCTATTCCCAACTCCTGGACAAGGTGAACGCCGGCCAGGTGGACAAGGTGGTCATCCGCGGCGCGGCCGTCGAGGTGACCGACAAGGCGGGCAAGACCTTCACCACGGTCACCCCGGCCAACCAGGAGGACCTGGTGAAGCGGCTCGAGGCCCAGGGCGCCGACATCGCCGTGAAGCCGGCGGGCGGGTTCACCTTCATGGGCCTGCTGCTCAACATGCTGCCGATCCTGCTGCTGATCGGGGTGTGGATCTTCTTCATGCGCCAGATGCAGGGCGGCGCGCGCGGAGCCATGGGCTTCGGCAAGTCCAAGGCCCGGCTGCTGACCGAGAACAAGAACCGCGTCACCTTCGAGGACGTGGCCGGCGTCGACGAGGCCAAGGAGGAGCTGCAGGAGGTCGTCGACTTCCTGAAGGATCCCCAGAAGTTCCAGCGTCTGGGCGGCAAGATCCCGAAGGGCGCGCTGCTGATCGGTCCGCCCGGCACGGGCAAGACCCTGATCGCGCGGGCCGTGGCCGGCGAGGCGGGCGTGCCGTTCTTCACCATCTCGGGCTCGGACTTCGTCGAGATGTTCGTGGGCGTCGGCGCCAGCCGCGTGCGCGACATGTTCGAGCAGGCCAAGAAGAACGCGCCCTGCATCATCTTCATCGACGAGATCGACGCCGTCGGCCGGCACCGGGGCGCGGGCCTCGGCGGCGGCAACGACGAGCGCGAGCAGACCCTGAACCAGCTGCTGGTCGAGATGGACGGCTTCGAGGCGAACGAGGGGATCATCCTGATCGCCGCGACCAACCGCCCCGACGTGCTGGACCCGGCCCTGCTGCGTCCCGGCCGCTTCGACCGCCAGGTCGTGGTGCCGAACCCCGACATCAACGGCCGCGAGCGCATCCTGCGCGTCCACATGAAGAACGTGCCCCTGGCCGCCGACGTGGACGTGAAGGTGATCGCCCGCGGCACCCCCGGCTTCTCGGGCGCGGACCTGGCCAACCTCGTCAACGAGGCGGCGCTGATGGCCGCGCGGAAGAACCGCCGCATGGTCACCATGCGCGACTTCGAGGACGCCAAGGACAAGGTCATGATGGGCGCCGAGCGCCGGTCTATGGTCATGACCGAGGACGAGAAGAAGCTCACCGCCTACCACGAGGGCGGCCACGCCCTGGTGGCGCTGAACGTGCCGGCCACCGACCCGGTGCACAAGGCGACCATCATCCCGCGGGGCCGGGCGCTGGGCATGGTCATGCAGCTGCCCGAGCGGGACAAGTTCTCGATGTCCTTCGAGCAGATGACCTCCCGGCTGGCGATCCTGTTCGGCGGCCGGGTGGCCGAGGAGCTGATCTTCGGCAAGGACAAGATCACCTCGGGCGCCTCGTCCGACATCAGCCAGGCGACCAAGCTCGCCCGGGCCATGGTGACGAAGTGGGGCTTCTCGGACCGCCTGGGCGCGGTGGAGTACGGCGAGAACCAGGAGGAGGTCTTCCTGGGCCACTCGGTCGCCCGCAACCAGAACGTCTCGGAAGAGACCGCCAAGATCATCGACGAGGAGGTCCGCCGCCTGGTCGAGGCCGGCGAGAGCGAGGCGCGGCGCATCCTGACCGAGAAGATGGAAGAGCTGCACACCCTGGCCAAGGCGCTGCTCGAGTACGAGACGCTGACGGGCGAGGAGATCGTCAACGCGCTCAAGGGCGTGCCGCCCAAGCGCGACGACGCCGAGGCCAAGCGGCCGAGCGGTCCTGCGGTGGCGGTGCCGATCTCGCCCCGGCCAAGCGCCGAGCCGGCGTAGCGAACACGGGAAGGGCGGTCCGCGAGGGCCGCCCTTCTTCGTATCGGGGCCGCGCCGAAGGCTGCTATGAGCCGCCGGACGGCAGACGGGCGCCCATGATGGACCTCCACCGAACCGAGCTTCCCCCCGTCCGGGTGATGGGGGTGATCAACATGACCCCCGACAGCTTCTCGGACGGCGGACGGCTGTCCGGCGTGGAGGCGGGGCTGGCGAAGGCCCGGCGGCTGATCGCCGAGGGCGCCGACATGCTGGACGTGGGAGGGGAGTCCACCCGGCCCGGCGCGGCGCCCGTGCCGGCGGAAGAGGAGATCGCCCGCGTGGTCCCGCTGATCCGGGCGATCCGCGCCGAGAGCGACGTGGCCATTTCGGTCGACACCATGAAGCCCGCAGTGGCGCGGGCGGCGGTGGCCGCCGGCGCGACGATGTGGAACGACGTGGCGGCGTTGCGGGGAGAGCGCGCCCTCGCGGCGGCGGCCGAGCTGGGCTGCGAGGCCGTGCTGATGCACATGCAGGGCGAGCCCGGCACCATGCAGAAGGAGCCCCGCTACGACGACGTGGTCGCCGAGGTGGCGGATTTCCTCGCCGCGCGGGCCGAGGCCGCCATGGCCGCGGGCGTGGCGCGCGAGCGGATCTGGCTCGATCCGGGCATCGGCTTCGGCAAGCACATGATCCGCCACAACCTGCCCCTGCTGGCGGGCCTGTCCCGCATCGTCGAGCTGGGCTTCCCCGTCCTGCTGGGGGTGAGCCGCAAGAGCTTCATCGGCGCCCTGGACGCCGGATCCCCGCCGGACGCGCGGCTGGGCGGCTCGATCGCCGCGGCGCTCGCCGGCGCCGCCCGGGGCGTGGCGGCGGTGCGCGTCCACGACGTCCGCGAGACCGTGCAGGCCCTGCGCGTCTGGACGGCGATCGCGCAGGCGGGCTAATCGGCCCCATGCAGTCGCTCGGCCGAGTTCTCATCATCGCGGGTTCCGACTCCGGCGGCGGCGCCGGAATCCAGGCGGACATCAAGACCGTCACCGTGCTGGGCGGCTACGCCGCCACGGCGATCACCGCTGTCACCGTCCAGAACACCCTGGGCGTCACCGGCGTGCATCCGATCCCGCTGGAGGTGATCGAGGCCCAGGCCCGGGCGGTGCTGGACGACATCGGCGCCGACGTCGTCAAGACCGGCATGCTGGGCGATCCGCCCACGGTGGAGCTGGTCGCCCGCCTGATCGCCGAGGCCGGCGTTCCGGCTGTGGTGGACCCTGTGATGATCGCCAAGGGCGGGGCGCCGCTGCTGGCGCAGGCCGCGGTGGCGGCGGTGCGCGAGCGGCTGGTCCCGCAAGCGGCGCTGCTGACCCCCAACGCCCCCGAGGCCGCCGCTCTCACCGGCCAGCCGGTTGAGACGACCGACGACCTGCGCCGCGCCGGCGAGGCGCTCCTGGCCGCCGGCGCCAAGGCGGTGCTGATGAAGGGCGGCCATGTGCCCGGCGACCGCGTCGTCGACGTTCTGATGACCCCGGCGGGCGAGACCGTCTTCGAGACCGAGCGCATCGAGACGCGCCACACCCATGGCACCGGCTGCACCCTGGCCTCGGCCTGTGCGACCGGCATGGCCCAGGGCCTGCCGCTCACCGAGGCGGTGGCGCGCGCCTGGGCCTATGTGCAGGAGGCCATGCTGCGGGCGCCGGGGCTGGGCAAGGGCCACGGCCCGCTGGACCACGGCTGGCCGGTGCGGAGCCGGACATGAGCCGCGAGGACGAGCTGCGCGCGATCCTCGTCCGCTCCGAGCCGCTGATGCAAGTGCTGCGGACGGCGCGCGACCTGGCCCTGCCCGACTGGCTGGTCTTCTCGGGCGCCGTCTACCAGCGGGTGCTCAATCACCTCACCGGGCGCGACATCGATTACGGGATCAAGGACTACGATCTCGGCTACTTCGACGCTTCGGACGTCTCGTACGAGGCCGAGGACGTGGTGATCCGGCGCGTCGCCGCGGCCTTCGAGCCGCCGCTGCGCGAGATGGTCGAGGTGCGCAACCAGGCCCGCGTGCATCTCTGGTTCGAGGGCAAGTTCGGCGAGCCCTATGCGCCGCTGGCCTCCAGCGGCGAGGCGCTGGAGCGGTTCGTCAGCCCGCTCTTCGCGGTGGGGGTCCGGCTGGAGCAGGACGACCGCCTGACCGTCATGGCGCCCTTCGGCCTCGACGACCTGTTCGCCATGCGGCTGCGGCCGAACCCCTGGCGGAAGACGGGCGGCTTCGCCCGCACGGCGGCCTCGGCGAGCGCACGCTGGCCCGAGATCGAGGTGATCCCCGGCTAGGAAGGGCGGCGGTAGACGTCGGGATCGCGGATCTCCATCCAGGCGTCCACGCCCGTGAGCGGGACGAACCCGAACCCGGCGTAGAGGCCGTGGGCGTCGCGGGTCGCCAGGTGCATCCGGCGAAATCCCTGCAGGTCCGGGTGGGCCTTCAGGTAGGCCATCAGCATCTTGCCGACGCCGGCGCCGCGGTGCGCCTCGTCCACGAAGACGTCGCAGATCCAGCCGAAGGTCGCCCGGTCGGTGACGACGCGGGCCATGCCGGCCATGTCGCCCGAAGGGGCGTAGGCGCCGACCGTCAGGCTGGCCTCGCAGGCGCGGCGGAAGGTGTCGAAGGGAATGCCCTGCGCCCAGTAGCTCCGCCCGCCGATCCAGCCATGCGCGCGGGCCAGGTCGAAGCGGGCGGGATCGTCGCTGAGCAGGTAGCCGGCCTCGCTCGTCTCGTGCGCCATGGTCGCGTCTCCCAGGGCCGCAAAGGTCCGGCCGCTCGCAAGTGGCTCTTGCTGGCGGCGGCCGCGGGTCGCAAGAGCCGGTCATGCGCCAGTGGACCGTAGACGCCTTCGCCGCCGAGCCCTTCCGGGGCAATCCCGCCTGCGTGGTCGAGCCCTTCGACGCCTGGCCGGCCGACGCCTGGATGCAGGCCCTGGCCGCCGAGAACAACCAGGCCGAGACCGCCTTCCTGCTGCGGACGGCCGATCCGGCCCGCTTCGGCCTGCGCTGGTTCACGCCCCTGCTCGAGGTCCCGCTGTGCGGCCACGCCACCCTGGCCTCGGCCCATGTGCTGTTCGCCGAACTCGGCGTCGACGCCGAGGGGGTGGTGTTCGAGACGAAGTCCGGGGCCCTGACTGTCGCCCGGACCGCCCAGGGCTATGAGATGGATTTCCCGGCCCAGCCGCCGCGGCGGGTCGAGCGCCCGCCGGGCCTGGCCGAGGCGCTGGGGGTCGAACCGCGCGAGGTCTGGGCCTCGACCTACCTCGTGGCGATCGTCGACGACGAGGCCGCCGTGCGCGCGCTCCGGCCCGATCTCGTCGCCCTCAACGCGGTGTCCAGCGCGGCGACCGGCGGCCGCGGCAACGTCGGCGTGGCGGCCCTGGCGACGGACCGGCCCTATCAGGTGGTCAGCCGCTTCTTCGCGCCCGGCTCCGGCATCCCGGAGGACCCCACGACCGGGTCGCTGCACTGCATCCTGGCCCCGCTGTTCTCCGAGCGGCTGGGCCGTCCTGCCCTACGCTACCACCAGGCTTTCCCCGGCCGGGGCGGCGACCTGAAATGCGAGGTGCGCGGCGAGCGGGTTCTGATCCGCGGAGCGGCGGTCACGGTCCTGGAGTCCCGCCTCCGCACGCAGCCTTGATTCTGGGCCCTGATCCTGGGCCCTGATCCTGGGACCCTGATCCTGGGCCCTGACCCTCGGCCCTGACATGACGACGCCCCCGGATCGCTCCGGGGGCGCGTTTCCCAAGTCAGGCAGGGCGGGGCTTAGCGCCAGCCGTTGTAGCCGTACTGGTTGTCTTGCCGCTCCCAGCGGAGCCTGGCCTCGAGCCGATCGAAGCGACGGTCGAGATCGGCGCGCTCCCACGACGACAGGCCGTTGTGGCGATAGCGCTGCTCCAGCCGGGCGATGCCCCAGAACTCCCGGCGCAGCTGGTCGGCCTCGCGGCGGGTGAGCTGGCCGCGGCGGACGCCCTGGTCGATGCGGCGGTCGATGCGCGCCTGGCGCTGGTTGATGTTCTGCCAGCCGCCGCGATCGTGGTCGCGGTACTCGCGGTCGTAGCCGGGACGGCCGTAGTCCCACGGCTGGGCGGCGGCGGGGGCGGCGACCGCGGTCACGGCGGCGACGGCGGCCAGAGAAGCGATGATCTTCTTCATTTGCGGTCCTCCAGAACCTCGGGGGCGGCCGCATGGGCGGCCTCGATGGTCGGAGGAAAACACGCGGCCCCTGAAGCCCGCCTGAGCTTCGCGGTTGTGCGCCGTTCAGCTAGGTGAAGGCCGCGTCAGGCGGCTTGGCCGGCCTTCGCCTTGCCCGCTTTCGCCTCGGCGACGGGCGCCTTGCCGGCCGCTGCGGCGGCGTTGAGCGTGGCGGCGATGGCGTCGTAGAGCTTGGCGATCTCGATCGGCTTGGCCACGTGGGCGTCCATGCCGGCCGCGAGGTACTCTTCGACCTGATGCGTCAGGGCGTTGGCCGTCAGCGCCACGATCGGCGTGCGCCGGCGGCCCTCGGCGATCTCCTGCTCGCGGATCGCCCGCGCGGCCGTGATGCCGTCCATCACCGGCATCTGGATGTCCATCAGGATCAGGTCGTAGGCGCCGGTCCGCCAGGCCTCCACCGCCTCCTTGCCGTCGGGCACGATGTCGACTTCGATGCCCAGCGAGCCCAGGACCGCCGCGAGCACCTGCTGGTTGGTGGGGTTGTCCTCCGCCGCGAGCAGGCGAAGGTCTCCGTCCTCGCCCGCCGGCGGCGTCTCGTCGGCGGCCAGGCTGGTCGGCTGCCCCCGCTGCAGCGGGAGCTCGACGGTGAAGGTCGAGCCGTCGCCCTCGCGGCTCTCGACGTCGATTGAGCCGCCCATCATCTGGGTCAGCTCGCGGCAGATGGCCAGGCCCAGACCCGTGCCGCCGAACCGGCGGGTGGCCGAGTTGTCGGCCTGGGTGAATTTCTCGAACAGGGTAGGCAGCTTCTCGGGCGCGATGCCGACGCCGGTGTCGCTGACCACGATCCGCAGCGCGCCCGCCGGCGTCAGGTCCACATGGGCGCGCACGTCGCCCTGCATGGTGAACTTCACGGCGTTGGACAGCAGGTTGCCGACGATCTGGCGCAGCCGGTCGGCGTCGCCGCGCCACCAGCCCTGCGCCTCTTCAGCCACCGTCACCTCGAAGCCCAGGCCCTTGCCCAGGGCGACGATCCGGAAGTTGTCGCGAACCTGGTCGAGCTCGGGCTCGAGCTCGAAGTCCTCATCGAGAAGGGTGAGCTTGCCAGCCTCGATCTTCGACAGGTCCAGGACGTCGTTCAGCACCGCCAGCAGCAGGCCGCCCGAACGGCGGATCACGTCCAGGCGCTCGCGCTGCAGCGGCGCGAGTTCGCCCAGGGCCATCACCTCGGCCATCGCCAGGACGCCGTTCAGCGGCGTGCGGATCTCGTGGCTCATGTTGGCCAGGAACTGGGTCTTCAGCACGTTGGCCGCATTGGCCGCGTCGCGGGCGGACTCCAGCTCGCGCATGGCCGCACGCAGGTCGCCCTCGCGCTCGCCCAGCTTGGCGAGCAGGTGGTTGAAGCTGTCGGCCAGGCTCTCGAACAGCTCGTCGTGGGTCTCGATCTCGACGGGCGTGAAGCTGCCGCCCGCCGCCACGTCGTGCATGGCCTTCGACAGGGTCTCGACGGGCTGGATCACCCGGTGCGCGAGGCTGCGGGCCAGGAACAGCGCGACGCCCACGCCGCCGAACAGCAGCACGGCGGTGAGCGCCAGGAACTTGGGCAGGAGCGGGGCGAGCTGCGGCCGCCGCACCGTCATGCTGAACCGGCCGACGGGCTTGCCGTCGACCAGCACCGGCTTGTCGATCACGGCGACGTCGCGGGCCTCGGTCGCGGGGCGCGCGAAGCTCGCCACCTCGCGGCCCGCAAGATCGGTGAGCCGGGCCGAGAGCACGTCGGGGCTGGCCTGCACCGCCGAGATCGCCGCCTTCACATGGACGCGGCTGTCGAGCGCCATCGTCGGGGCGGCCATTTCCGCCGCGATGGCGGCGAGGCCCTCATGGATGCGGTGCGACTGGGTCCGGGCCACCGCCCACTGCTGCAGCATGAACGTGAGGCAGGCGGCCAGGAGCACCACCACGGTGGTGATCAGCCCGACGCCGGCCACCCGCGCCTGGAAGGTCGCGTTGGTCGGCGTCTGCGTCGCGGACCGGTTCGGCTGGGCGGAGTCCTGGGCCATCGCGCCTGCTCATAGGCGTAATAGTCCTAACGCTTCGCTTCTCGGGAGAGTCCGGCGCCCAGGGATTGTGCCCTCGGCGCCACGGTACAACCCATGGCCGATAAAAAGTGGTTAACAACTCATGAATCGTTTGCGCGCAGCTTAACTATACATTTACCTTAACGCGTCTCGGGCAACTGGAGGGTGTTCCCATGGAGAAGGTTTTCGTTGCGCAGCGCGTGGCCAACAAGCTGTTCGCCACCGAGGCGGCGGTGGACGGCGCCCTGGCCGAGGCGGCCGAACTGATGAGCGTGATGCTCGCCGCGCGGAAGGACGTGGACGCCTCGCTGGTGTTCGCGGACGACGCCCAGGTGAAGCTCATGGAGGCCATGAAGGCGCTCAGCGAGGCGCGGTCGGCCATGGTCGGCGTGCATGCGCAGCTGGGCGAGGCCAAGCTGCGCCTCGGCATCCGCACCAAGATGGCGGGCGAGATGCACAAGAACCTGTCGTCGGCGACGGGACAGGTGGAGATGCGCGACGTCGGCTGAGTTCGGCAGTTAGGGTTGCAATAGTTTAACTGGTTTCGCGCCCCTAATCCGCGTTAGGGGCGCGAAATGTTTCACACCTTCTACACGCAGTATTCGCTGCTGGCGGTGATCGGCGCCTGCGCCGTCTTCGCGGTGTGGAAGGGCGGCTGGCCCGAGCGCGTGGGCGCCGGCGTCAATCTCATCATCGCGCTCTGCATGGAGATCGCCCAGCGCAACCTCGCCGGCGACAGCCTGGCGACGGCGGCCCTGGCGATCGACGGTGTGCTGGCGCTGAGTTTCCTCGCCCTTGCGGTGCGGTTCGCCAAGGTCTGGCTGGGGCTGGCCATGCTGCTGCAGGCGGCCCAGTTCTCGCTGCACGCCTACTACTATGTGATGGAGCGGGCGTTGGACACGCCGTTCGCCGTCGTGAACAACCTCGTCAGCTGGGGCGTGATCTTCTGCATCGTCGGCGGCGTGGCCGGTCACTGGCTGAACGAGACGCGCCGGCGCCGCGCCGCGACCGCCTGAGTCCCGCGTCACAGCGCCGCTATCGGGCGCCCCCGGAAAGTTTTTCTTGCGCTGCAGCAAGAACGCTGGCTTTTGGCCGGCGGGCCACGCCCCCCCAACGGGGCGCAGCCCATCTGCAAGGATGGGAGACATCGCTGTGACGACTCTGCCGAAGCCGGCCATGCGCCCGGCTCGACCCGAATTTTCATCCGGTCCGTGCGCCAAGCGCCCCGGATGGGCCCCCGAAAACCTCGCCAACGCCGTCCTCGGCCGGTCGCACCGCTCCAAGCTGGGCAAGGCCCGGCTGAAAGAGGCGATCGACCGCACGCGCGCCGTGCTGCAGGTCCCGGACGACTTCCTGGTCGGCATCGTGCCGGGCTCGGACACCGGCGCCGTGGAGATGGCGCTGTGGTCGATGCTGGGGCCGAAGCCGGTCCAGCTGCTGGCCTTCGAGAGCTTCGGCAAGGACTGGGTGACCGACGTCACCAAGCAGCTGAAGATCCCCGCCGAGGTGCTGGATGCGCCCTACGGCAAGCTCCCCGACCTGTCGAAGGTCCGCAAGGACGCCGACCTCGTCTTCACCTGGAACGGCACGACCTCGGGCGTGCGCGTGCCGAACGCCGACTTCATCGCCGCCGACCGCGACGGGATCGTCATCTGCGACGCCACCAGCGCGGCCTTCGCCCAGACGCTCGACTGGGCCAAGCTCGATGTGGTGACCTTCTCCTGGCAGAAGGCCCTGGGCGGCGAGGGCGGCCACGGCGTCCTGGTCCTCGGGCCCCGCGCCGTCGAGCGGCTCGAGAGCTACACGCCCGCCTGGCCGATGCCCAAGCTGTTCCGCATGACCAAGGGCGGCAAGCTGAACGCCGAGATCTTCGAGGGCTCGACCATCAACACGCCCTCGATGCTTTGCGTCGAGGATGCGATCGACGCCCTGAAATGGGCCGAGGGGATCGGCGGCCTGGCCGAGATGAAGCGCCGCGCCGACGCCAACCTCGCCATCCTCGCCGACTGGGTCGCCAAGACCCCGTGGGTCGAGTTCCTGGCCGAGGATCCGGCTACGGTCTCGAACACCTCGGTGTGCCTGAAGGTGGTGGACCCGCGCGTCACCGGCCTGCCCGACGCCGCCCAGGCCGACTTCGCCAAGAAGCTGGCCTCGGCGCTGGAGAAGGAGGGCGTGGCCCTCGACGTGGGCGGCTACCGCGACGCGCCCCCCGGCCTGCGGATCTGGTGCGGCGCCACGGTCGAGACGTCCGACGTCGACGCCCTGACGCCCTGGCTCGACTGGGCCTTCGCCACCGTCGCCGCCGATCTTCAAGCCGCCTGAGCGGCCGCCGCTTCCCCTGACATCAACGCACCCCTCCCGCCCGGCGGGAGGGGACCGCCCAAGGAGCATCCCATGCCCCGCGTTCTCATCGCCGACAAACTGAGCCCCGCCGCCGTCGAGATCTTCAAGCAGCGCGGCGTCGACGCCGACATCAAGACCGGCCTTCCCAAGGACGAGCTCCTGAAGATCGTCGACCAGTACGACGGCGTCGCCATCCGCTCGGCGACCAAGATCGACAAGGACGTCATCGCCGCCGCCAAGAACCTGAAGGTGGTCGGCCGCGCCGGCATCGGCGTCGACAACGTCGACATTCCCTCGGCCACCGCCGCCGGCGTGGTGGTGATGAACACCCCCTTCGGCAACTCGATCACCACGGCCGAGCACGCCATCGCGATGATGTTCGCCCTGGCCCGCCAGCTGCCCGCCGCCGACGTCTCCACCCAGGCCGGCAAGTGGGAGAAGAACCGGTTCATGGGCGTCGAGCTTTACGGCAAGACCCTGGGCCTGATCGGCGCCGGCAACATCGGCTCGATCGTCGCCGACCGGGCGCTGGGCCTGAAGATGAAGGTGGTGGCCTACGATCCCTTCCTCTCGCCCGAGCGCGCCCTCGAGATCGGCGTCGAGAAGGTCGAGCTGGACGAGCTGCTGGCCCGCGCCGACATCATCACCCTGCACACCCCGCTCACCGACAAGACCCGCAACATCCTGTCGGAAGAGAACCTGAGGAAGACGAAGAAGGGCGTGCTGATCGTCAACTGCGCCCGCGGCGGCCTGGTGGACGAGGCGGCCCTGCGCAAGCTGCTGGACGAGGGCCACGTCGGCGGCGCGGCCTTCGACGTCTTCATCGAGGAGCCGGCCAAGGAGAACGTGCTCTTCGGCGCCGAGAACTTCATCGCCACTCCGCACCTGGGCGCCTCGACCCTGGAGGCCCAGGAGAACGTGGCCCTGCAGGTCGCCGAGCAGATGAGCGACTACCTGCTGACCGGGGCGGTGACGAACGCCCTGAACAGCCCGTCGGTCACCGCCGAGGAAGCCCCGCGCCTGAAGCCCTTCGTGGCCCTGGCCGAGAAGCTGGGCGCCTTCGCCGGCCAGATGGTCGACTTCGGCGTCACCGCCGTGGACATCGCCTTCGAGGGCGAGGTCGCCAAGCTGAACACCAAGCCGCTGACCGCCGCGGCCCTCGCGGGCGTGCTGCGTCCCATGCTGGCCGAGGTGAACATGGTCTCGGCCCCGGCGGTGGCGAAGGAGCGCGGCATCACCGTCTCGGAAAGCCGGCAGGAAGAGAGCCCGATCTACGAGAGCCTGATCCGCATCACCGTCACCACCGAGAAGGGCAAGCGCTCGTTCGCCGGCTCGGTGCTCGCCGGCGCCCCGCGGATCATCGAGGTCAAGGGCATGGACCTGGACGCCCCGTTCGCGCCGCAGATGCTGTACGTGAACAACCTGGACAAGCCGGGCTTCATCGGCGCCCTCGGCGCGCTGCTGGGCGATGCGAAGATCAACATCGCCACCTTCAACCTCGGCCGGATCGATGCGGGCGACGACGCCATCGCCCTCGTCGGCGTCGACCAGGCCCCGGACGAGGCGCTGCTGGCCAAGATCCAGAAGCTGCCGCACGTGAAGGAAGCCCGGGCCCTCCGCTTCTAACTGGACCTTGCCCCTCCGCGGCCGGCGCATGAGGCTCCGGCCGCGGAGGTCGTCCATGAAGATCATCGGCAGCTACGTCAGCCCCTATGTCCGCAAGGTCCTGGCCTGCATGGCCCTGAAGGGGCTGGCCTACGAGATCGACCCGATCACGCCCTTCTTCGGCGGCGAGGCGTTCGAGCGGATCAGTCCGCTGCGGCGCATCCCGGTGCTGGTCGACGGCGACCTGACGCTCTGCGATTCCTCGGTCATCTGCGCCTACCTGGACGAGGCCTATCCGGGCCACGCCCTGCTGCCGGCGGCACCCGCGGCCCGGGCCCGCGCCCGCTGGCTGGAGGAATTCGCCGACACCCGGCTGGGCGACGTGTTCATCTGGGGCCTGTTCTACCAGCGCAACGTGAAGCCGATCGTCTGGGGCGAGCCCGCCGACGGGGCCCGGGTGGGGAAGAGCCTTTCCACCGACATCCCGGCGGCGCTGGACTACCTCGAGGGCCAGCTTCCCGCGGACGGCTTCCTGTTCGGCGAGATCGGCCTCGCCGACATCGCCCTGGCCAGCTTCTTCCGCAACGCCGCCTACGCCGGCTTCGAGCCCGATCCCGCCCGCTGGCCGCGGACAGCGGCCTTCGTGGCGCGCACCCTGGCCCACCCGTGCCTCGACAGCCTCCTGCGCTACGAGGACATCCAGCGCAGCGTCACCCCGGCCGGACGCCGCGCGGCGCTGCTGGAGGCCGGCGCGCCGCTCACCGCCCAGACGGTCGGCACGCGCACGCCAAAGCGCGGCGTGATGGCGCTCTAGCCGCCCGACAGGGCCCCGAAGATCAAGAGCTCCTCGCCCGGCGCGATGGGGCGGCGGACGTCGCGGGTCTCCTCCTGGCCGACGAACAGGCGCATGTGCCGGCGCACGCGGTCCTGCTCGTCGATCACGCGGAACTTCAGGCCCGGATAGGCGCGGTCGAGGTCGTCCAGCACCGCGCCCACCGTTCCGCCCTGGGCCTGCACGCGCGTGACTCCCCCGGTGTAGGCCGTCAGCTGCGAGGGGACGAACACCGAAGTCATGCGAGGGGCGCCGCCACGACGGAGTAGATCTCCGGCAGATGGGCGCAGATCTGCCGCCAGCTCTCGCCCTCGTCGCCGCTCATCCAAATCTCGCCCCCGGTGGTGCCGAGGTACAGGCCCATGGGATCGGCGCGGTCGCCGCAGAAGGCCTGGCGCTTGACCGTGAACCAGCCCTGCTCGCGGGGGAAGCCGACGTCCTGCCGCTCCCAGGTGGCGCCGCCGTCGCGGGTCCGGTAGGCGGCGGGCCGCCCGCCCGGGCTGACCCGGGGCCACACGTCGGTCCCGTCCATGGGGAAGACCCAGGCGGTCTGGTCGCAGCGGACGTGGGGGATGATCGAGAAGCCGATGTCGCCGATCTCGGGCGGCATGGCCTTGCCGATCCGTTCCCACCGCTCGCCGGGCCGGTCGAGGCGATAGATGCCGCAGTGGTTCTGCTGCCAGATCCGGTCGGGGTTGGTGGGGGCGAGGGCGATCTGGTGGCTGTCCTGGCCGTACTCGGGGAAGGGATCGGGCAGGAAGTTCGCCTCGACGTTCTGGTTCAGCGGCCGCCAGCTCGCGCCCTGGTCGGTGGTCTCCAGCACGCCGGCCGAGCAGGTGGCGAGATACATGTGGCGGGCGTCCCGGGGATCGATGGCGATCCCGGCCACGATGGCGCCGTCGGGCGTGCCGCCGTCGGGCGGGAGCCAGTCGAGGATCTTCGGGTGCTCGTTCAGGCCCCTGACGCTCTCCCAGGTGTCGCCATCGTCCTCGCTGCGGAACAGCGCCGGGGGCGAGGTCGCCGCCCACCAGACGCCGGGCTCGGAGGCGTGGCCGGGCTCGAGCCAGAAGGTGTGGTTCACCGAGCGGCCGTGCGGCTCGCCTTTGGGAAACGCCGGCGGCGCCTTGGCTTCGGTCCAGCTCGCGCCCCCGTCGGTCGAGCGCAGGATGGTGGGGCCGAGGTGGCCGGTGGACGCCGCCATCAGCATCACCGCGGGGTTTCGCGGGTCGGCGACGAAGTGGTTGATGATCTGGCCCAGGAACTGCGGGCCCTTCACGGTCCAGGCCCTGCGGGCCTCATCGCTTTCGAGCGTCCAGGCCCCCTTGCGGGTCCCGACGAGCAGACGGATCGCCTCGGTCATGCGTGATGTCCTCCCGACCGAAGGACGAACCATACCACCGGTTCCCGACATCCGCCGTCAGTGGAAATCGCGGCTGCGGATCAGGCGGGCCGAGACCTTCGAGCGGGTCTCGATCGGCGCCGTGTCTTCGCGCATCTCGGACAGCCGCTCGGACAGGTCGGTGAAGCGCTCGGCCACCACGTGGACGACCCCGCTCTCGCTCTGCACACGGCCGTGGACCACCAGGAAGGCCGCCGTCATCACCGTGCGCCGGTTGGCCTCGAAGACGTCCTTCCAGACCACGATGTTGGCGATGCCGGTCTCGTCCTCCAGCGTCAGGAACACCACGCCCTTGGCGGTCCCGGGCCGCTGGCGCACCAGCACGAGCCCGCCCACCGACAGCCGCCTTCCGCCCCGCGCGTCCTTCAGCGTCCCGCAGCGGACCGCGCCCATGCGGTTCAGATCCTCGCGGAAGAAGCCCACCGGATGGGCCTTCAGCGACAGGCTGGTGGTCCGGTAGTCCTCGGCCACGTGCTGGGCCGGGCTCATGAACGGCAGCAGCACCTGCTGCTCCTTCGCCGACTGCCGGGCGAGGAGGGGCGCGGCCTCCAGCGCGTTCAGCTCGCCCGCCAGGCCCTTCACCGCCCACAGCGCCTGGCGGCGGTCCATCCCCAGGCTGCGGAAGGCGTCGGCCTCGGCCAGCAGCTCCAGCGCCCGGCGCGACAGCCCTGCCGCCTGGGCGAAGTCCTGGATCGTGCGGCAGCCGGCCTCGCGCGCCCGGACCAGCCGCTCGGCGTCGTCCTGCCGGAAGCCCTTGATCTGCCGGAAACCCAGGCGGACGGGGCGGCGGCGGAGACCCCCTCCACCGCTTCGCGGTCCCCCTCCCCCGACGGGGGAGGAGGAGGCCCTTTCCGTCTCCTCCAGCGTGCAGTCCCAGGCGCTGGCCATCACGTCGGGCGGACGCACCTCGACCCCGTGTTCGCGGGCGTCGCGGACCAGCTGGGCCGGCTGGTAGAAGCCCATCGGCTGGCTGTTCAGCATGGCGACGCAGAAGACGTCCGGGTGGTGGCGCTTCACCCAGGCCGAAGCGTAGACTAGCAGGGCGAAGCTGATCGCGTGGCTCTCCGGGAAGCCGTACGAGCCGAAGCCCTCGATCTGCTTGAAGCAGCGCTGGGCGAACCCCTCGTCGTAGCCGCGGGCGGTCATGCCCCGGATGAATTTCTCGCGGTATTCCCAGAGCCGCCCGTTGGCGCGGAAGGTGGCCATGGACCGCCGCAGGCCGTCGGCCTCGCTGTCGGTGAACTTCGCCGCCTCGATGGCCAGCCGCATGGCCTGCTCCTGGAACAGCGGCACGCCATAGGTCTTCCCCAGCACGGCCCGGAGCTCGCCCGGGGGGCCGTGCGCGGGCGAGGGGGCCGGGAACTCGGCCGGCTCCAGGCCCTGCCGGCGCTTCAGGTAGGGGTGGACCATGTCGCCCTGGATCGGACCTGGCCGGACGATCGCCACCTGCACGACCAGATCGTAGAACCGGCGGGGCTTCAGCCTGGGCAGCATCGACATCTGCGCCCGGCTCTCCACCTGGAACACGCCCACGGAGTCGGCCCGGCACAGCATGTCGTAGACGCACGGGTCCTCCTGCGGGACGTGGGCGATGTCGGTGATGCGGGTCCCGTCCGGCAGGGGCGGCAGCAGCTCGAAGCTCTTCCTGAGCGCCGTCAGCATGCCGAGCGCCAGCACGTCGACCTTCATCAGCCCCAGGGCGTCGATGTCGTCCTTGTCCCACTCGATGAAGGTGCGGTCCTTCATGGCCGCGTTGCCGATGGGGACCGTCTCGTCCAGCCGCCGCTTCGTCAGGACATAGCCGCCCACGTGCTGCGACAGGTGCCGGGGAAAGCCCAGCAGCTCCTGGGCCAGGCTCGTCGCCCGGCGGATCTCGGGGGCGTCGGGATCGAGGCCGCACTGGCGGATGTGCTGGTCGGGGACCCCGTCGCCGTAGCTGCCCCAGACGGTGTTCGCCAGGGCGGCGGTGACGTCCTCGGTCAGGCCCAGGGCCTTGCCCACCTGGCGGATCGCCATGCGCGGGCGGTAGTGGATCACCGTCGCCACGATGGCCGCCCGGTCGCGGCCGTAGCGGTCGTAGACGTACTGCATCACCTCCTCGCGCCGCTCGTGCTCGAAGTCGACGTCGATGTCCGGCGGCTCGCCGCGGTTCTCGGAGATGAAGCGGGAGAAGAGGAGGTCCTGGTCCTCCTTGGTGGGGTCCACCGCCGTGATCCCCAGGCAGAAGCAGACGCAGGAGTTGGCCGCCGACCCGCGCCCCTGGCACAGGATCTTCAGCTCGTCGCGGGCGTGGCGGACGATGTCGTGGACGGTCAGGAAGTAGTTCGGGAAGTCCAGCTTCTCGATCAGGTCCAGCTCGTGGGCCACCAGCTTGCGGACCTTCTCGGGCACGCCCTCGGGATAGCGCCACGCCGCACCCGCCCAGGCGAGGTCGCGCAGGTGCTGGATGGCGGTCTTGCCGGGCGGCACGGGCTCGTCCGGATATTCGTAGCGGAGCTGGGAGAGGTCGAAGCCGATGCGGCCGGCGATCTCCACGGTGCGCTCCACGGCCCCCGGGAACCTGGCGAACAGGCGGGCCATCTCGTCCGGGGACTTCAGGTGGCGCTCGGCGTTGGCCTGCAGCCGCAGGCCCGCCTCGTGGATGGTGCATTTCTCGCGGATGCAGGTGAGCACGTCCTGCAGCGGCCGCCGCTCGGGGCCGTGGTAGAGGACGTCGTTGGTGGCGACCATTGGCGCGCCGCTCGCCTCGGCCAGGGCCTGCAGGTGGGAGAGGCGCTTCAGGTCGCGGGCGCCGTACCGGCGGGCCGCGGCCAGCCAGACGTCGGGCAGATCGCCGGCGAGGCGCTTCAGGGCGTCCCCGAACGCGGCGTCCAGCCGGTCGGGCGGGACCGCCAGCACGAGCTGGCCCTCGGCGTGGTCCAGGAAATCGGCAAGGCGAAGGGTGCAGGCGCCCTTCTCCGAGCGGCGCTGGCCCAGGGTGAGCAGGCGGGTGAGCCGGCCATAGGCCTCGCGGTCGGACGGATAGACGAGCAGGCTGGGAGAGCCGTCCACGAAGTCCAGCCGACAGCCGGTCAGGGCGCGGACCGCCGAGCCGCCCTCGTGCAGCTGCCGCATGGCGCTCCAGGCCCGCACGACGCCGGCCAGGGAGTTGTGGTCGCAGATCCCCACGGCCTCCATCCCCAGGGCGTCGGCGGCGACCACCAGGTCGCCCGGGTGGGACGCGCCGCGCAGGAACGAGAAGTTCGTCACGGCCTGCAGCTCGGCGTAGCGGGTCATGGCCGAATTCCAGCCCTCCTCCCCCATCGTGGGAGAGGGACCATGCGCAGCATGATGGAGGGGGCTTGCCGGAAGCTCGGCGGATGGGGCCGGCCCCCTCCACCGCTACGCGGTCCCCCTCCCCCGACGGGGGAGGAGGAAAATTCGACTTGGCCGAGCTCCCTCATCCGAACAGCCCGTGCAGCCACCACTTCGCCGGCTGGCCCGGCTCGTAGAGGCCGGCGCGGAACAGCCAGAACCGGGCGCCGTCCTGGTCCTCGACCCGGTAGTAGTCGCGCACGTGGGCGGTGGAGGCCTCCTCGATCCCGCGCTTCCACCACTCCTCGCCGACCCGCTCGGGCCCCTCGGCGCGGCGCACGCGGTGCAGCCGCCCGCGCCAGCGGAACTGGCTGGGCGGGTCGTCGGGCGTCAGGGCGATGACGCCGTCCAGAGGCTCGGGCCGGCGGAACAGGCGGGCGGGGCGCGGCGCCTCCGGGTCCCACGGCGCGGGGGCGGGGACGGCGGATGGTGCGGCGGCGGCGGCCAGCGGCGCCGCGCGCCTCACCGACAGCTCGGGGACGTGGCTCTCCACCGGCGCGGCCCGCCAGACGCGCTCGGGCCCCAGGCGGTTGGCCAGGCGGTCCACGAGGGGCGCGAGGCCGTCCTCCGGCGCGGGGGGCAGGCCCGTTTCGAGGCCCGTCTCAAGGCGCGTCTCGAGACCTGCTTGGCGGCCGGCCAGGGGCTCGACCTCGTAGGCGGCGACCAGCACCGCATCGATCCCGAAGCCCGGATCGACCGCCTCGACCTTGGGCGCGAACAGCCGGGCGATCCGGCGGGCGTCGCGTCCGGGCAGGGCGAGGCCCACCTCGACCGGCGCGATCTTCCCGTCCGCGCGGCAGAAGCCGACCTCGAACCGGCGCGCGCCCTGGCCCTCGGCCTCCAGCCGGGCGCAGAGCCGGGCGCAGACGTCCCAGGTCACCCGGGCCATGTCCTCGGGCGCGCTGATCGGCTCGAAGAAGGCCAGCCGGTCGACCCAGGGCGTCGGCGGGCGGCGGAAGGTCAGCGCCTCGGCGTGGCGGCCCAGGGCCTGGTCGAGGCGGGTCAGGGTGCGCGCGCCGAACCGGCGGCCGAGCGGGGCGCGGGGGATGTCCAGGAGCTGACCGATGCGGCGCAGGCCCAGCCGCTCGATCTGGGCGGCGTCCTCGGGGAGAAGCCGCAGCGCCGCCGGCGGCAGCGGCGCCAGCAAGTCGGCCTGGCCGCCCGGCGGGGCGATGGTCCCGTCCCGGCCGTGGTGGGCCAGCGCCCAGGCCGCGCCCGGCGTGTCGGCGATCGCCAGGCGGAACGGCAGGCCGTTGGCGAGGAGGCGCTCCCGCAGCTCGGCCATCATCCCCGCCTCGCCGCCGAACAGGTGATCCACGCCGGTGATGTCGAGGAACAGCCCGTCGGGCGGATCGGCCGCCACGGCGGGGGAGAAGCGCACGCACCAGTCCGCGAGCGCCGCGAGGGCCGCGGCATCGGCCTCGGGCTCGGCCTCGGCGGTGACGAGGTCGGGGGCGATGGCCGCCGCGTCGGTCGCCTTCTGGCCGGGGTAGAGGCGTAGGGCCCGCGCCTCGCGGCTGACGGCCGCCAGCCGCCGCACGCCGCGGACCGTCTCGACGAGAGCGAAGGGCGGTTCCGCGCCCTCAGGCGGCGCGGAGGTCGTTCGCCGGCGCCAGTTCGCGATCGCCCAGTCCGGCGACCAGGCGCAGAGGATGCGCGCCATCGGCTGTCTCCCCGTAGAGGGTGTCTTGGGAATAGGCCCCCGCCGCTTCCAGGATCCATGCGCCGGTCCGCCCGCCCCGGCAGCGCTCCAGCGCGACCCGGAAGCGCGGCGCGCCCAGGCCGAACTCGTGGGCCGGCGGCTCGGACGGCGCCGAGAGCACGCGCCAGCGGGTGGCCGACGCCGAGCCCGCGGCCTCGCGCCGGGCCGTCCCTCCGAACGGGCGGCGGCGGATGACGAAGCCGGTGGTCCCGCGCCGCTCGCAGGCCAGCTGCAGCCGCCGGCCGGCGGTCAGGTCCACGGCCTCGACCTCGCCCACCACGCAGGCGACGCCCGGGGTGGCGAGGGCGTCCTCCATCACCGCCAGGGCCTCGGCCTCGTCGCGGGCGCAGACCTGGATCAGCCGCCCCGCGGGGAAGCCCAGCCCGGCCAGGCCAGGGGCCCACAGGTCGTCCCGGCGCACCACCCACACCGCCTCGCCGCGGCGGGCGAGGGGCGCGGCCAGCAGCGCCGTGAAGGCGGCCGGCGCAGCCCCGGTCTCGGCCTCCAGCCCCTCGCCGCCGACCTCGTGCCAGCGGCCCATCGGCAGGCCGCCGCCGGGCAGGCAGGCGTCGATGGCGGGGGCCCCGAACGGCAGCACGCCGAAGCCCGTCCGCCCGCCCGTCTCGAGGGCGGCGATCTTCGCCTGCAGGGCGGCGAGCCGCTTGCCGCGAAAATCGGACATGGCTTTGGGGACTCCTTTTGTTCCACTTCCGTTCTCATAACCGGAAGGGCGGAGTCAAGTTCCGAACGGAGGGTCTAGTCGCCCGTGTGCGGGGCGCCGCCGAAGGCGTCCACGGCCTGCAGCGTGGCGCCGATCAGCTCGCGCTCGGCGGCGCTGAGCTCGGGTCGCCAGATGTCGAAGATCAGCACCACCCGCAGCTGGTCGGGGTGCCGGTTCCAGGCCTCGTGCTCGATGCTGTCGTCGAAGACGCAGGCCTTGCCTTCCACCCACGGCCGCGTCTCCGAGCCCACCCGCATGGCGCAGTTCCCGGGCACGATCAGCGGCAGGTGGCAGATGTAGCGGGCGTTGGTGAAGCCGTGGTGCGGCGGGATGTGCGCGCCCGGCCGCAGCAGCGAGAACAGCACCGACGGCGTCCGCCCCGGGATCGTGCAGAGCGGGACCCCTTCCATCGCCCGCACCACCGAGGGGCAGCGGGCGGCGTTCTCCGGGACGATCGCCCCGTCCTTCCAGATGTAGAAGGCGCTCCACTCCGGATTGCCCATCAGGCCCAGGTTGTCGAAGTTCGGCCGGCCTTCCGCCGCCTGTACGTAGGGCTGGAAGGCGGCGTCCTCCTCCAGCACCTGCAGCAGCTCGCGCCGGATGTCGTCGGCGGCCGCCTCGACCCTGTCCAGCCAGGGGAAGTCGCCCCGTTCGGCCCACTCGATGTTCGGCAGCTCGGGGAAGTAGAAGTACTTCGGCTGCTGCAGATAGAGGCTGGTCTTGCCCAGCAGCAGGTCCAGGGCGCGGCGCATCCGCCGGCCCTCGGGGCCGTCCAGGCCGTGCGTGTCCAGCACGCCCCGAAGGTGCGACTCGTAGTCCTGGGCGTAGCGCTCGCGCATCCGGGCGGCCCGGGCGACCTCGGGCTGCAGCGCCGGGTCCACGGGCCCCATGGCCGCCAGCTTCACCACCGCGTCGTAGAAGGCCGTCGCCGCCTTGGCGTCGCCCGTCGCGGCGTGGCTGTCGCCGCTCATCATCAGGGCGTGGATGTTCCGCGGATCGAGGGCCAGCGCCCGCTCCAGCGCCGCCCGTTCCGCGCTCCGGTCGTCCAGCGCTCTGTGGGCCATGGCCACGCCGATCCAGACCGCCGCCGTCGGCTGGCCCTCGTCGGTGATCCGGCGGAACATCGCCAGCGCCTCGCCGGCCCGGCCCTCGCGCAGGGCCCGCGCCCCGTCGCGCCAGGCGGCCTGGAGGTCGGCGGGGTCGGCCCAGAGAATCTCGGTCATGGAGCATAGGCTCCCGAACGCCGGTCTCCGGTCAAGCCGCTACGGTGTCGCTTTGCGCTACTGCGCGGGCGGGCCCCCGCCGAACTCGAAACCGGGATCGCGCTGGCGGCCGCCGCCGAAGGTGCGGGTGAAGCCGACGTAGACGCCGCGCAGGCTGAACTCGCGCCGGGTGCGGCCCTGCAGCGTGGGCGTGTCCAGCACCTGGGTCTCCCGGAAGGTCCCCAGCACGTCCTGGGCGGTGATCACCAGCGAGAGCTTGTCGGTGAACTTGTGGCGATAGCCGATGTTCAGCATCGAGAAGCCCTGCACGTGGCCCTGCGCGGTCAGACGCTTGCCGCTGACGAAGCCGTTGAGCTGGAGGAAGTCCTTGTCCGTGACCTGCCAGTTCAGGTTGCCGCGGCCGCTGACGGTGAAGGCGTCGCGCTTGTCGGAGAAGCCGAGGCTGGAGGCGTCGATCTCGTTCCAGAAGACGTTGCCGCTGAGGTTGTAGGTGAGTTTCGGCGTCAGCCGTCCGTTGGCCACCAGCTCCAGCCCGCCCGAGCGGCTTTCGCGCAGGTTCTCGCGGGTGGTGAGGAAGACGCCGTTCCCCAGGTCCTGGACCACGTCGGTGATCCCCTTGTCGCTCTGCCGGTAATAGAGCGTGGCCAGGTAGTAGGTCGCTCCCTTGCGGTGCTGGTAGGCGAGCTCGAAGGCGTCGGTCTCCTGCGGCTTCAGGTTGGGGTTGCCGGCCCTGAGGTTGAAGGGGTCCAGCTCGACGCGGAACGGGTTGAGGTCGTCCGCCGTCGGCCGCTGGACGCGGCGGCTGTAGCTGGCGGTGAGCTGCCGGCCTTCGCCGAACTCATGCTGGAGGTGCAGGCTGGGATAGGCGCGGAAGTAGTCGTTCTTCGCGCTCACCGGGCCGCCGGTGGTCAGGTCGAGGTCCAGCCGCACGTCCTCGAGCCGCAGGCCCGCCAGCACGCTGAAGCCGTCGCCCAGCGGCTGCTGGTAGGTGGCGTAGGCGGCGTTGATCGCCTGGTCGTAGTCGAAGTCGTACGTCAGCCGCGGATCCACCGGCGGGGCGGCGCCGGCCGGGCCGCGCCGGCCGACCTGTTCGTAGCGGTTGTCGTCGAGCTGAAGGAGGTAGCCGGCCTTCAGCTTGGCCTCGAGGGGCATCGGCCGGGTGTAGTCGACCTTCAGCTCGGTCTTCCGCGTGCGGTTGTCGTAGGCCGAGACCTCGGCGAGGTCGGGGGCGGGCGGCAGGCTGAGGAAGGTGGCCCGCTCGAAGTCGCGCTCCACCCGGCCGAACTCCTGGCCGAGGTTGGCGACCAGCTCGTGGTCCTCGCCCGCGAACTTGCGGCGGTAGCTGGTGGAAAGGTCGAGCCGGTCGCGGGCCTGCTCGAAGTCGGAGACCCGATCGATCACCCGGGCGAGGGCGCCGGCGGCGTCGTCGGTCTCCAGGTGCTCGAAACCGTCCGAGGTCGGCCGCATGACGTGGGCTGTCGCCTGGAGCGTGATGCGGGTCTTGTCGTCGGGATCGTAGTCGAGGCCGCCGCGGGCGAAGACCATGTCGATCTCGTTGAGGGAGGTGAGCTGCTGGCGGTTCTCGATGAACGCGCCCGTGGCCCCGTCCAGCCGCGCGCGGCGGTCGTCGATCTCGGCCTTCTGGGTGTCGTGCCGGTAGCTCAGGTCGCCCGAGACGGTGAACCTGCCGTTGTTGCGCGCGCCGCTCACACCGGCGTTCCAGCGCCCGTCCGAGCCGACGTTGGCGCGGACCGAGCCGGATGCCCCAAGCTTGCGGTTCTGCTTGGTGACGAGGTTGATGATCCCGGCCGAGCCCTCGGGATTCATGGCGGCCGACGGGTTGGTCAGCACCTCGACCCGCTCGATCTGGTCGGCCGGCAGGGCCTGCAGCGCCGCGGCCCGGCCCTCGCCCTGGAACATGCCCGAGGGTTTGCCGTCGATCATGATGGTGACGTTGGAATCGCCGCGCAGGCTGACGTTGCCCTGCACGTCCACCTGCAGCGAGGGGATGTTGCGCAGGGCGTCGCTGATCGAGCCGGTGGTCGCCTGCAGATCGCCGGCCACGCTGTAGCTGCGCCGGTCGATATCGGTGCGCAAGGTGCTGCGCTCGCCGGTGACGACGACGCCCTCCAGCGACTGGCCCGGCTTGCCCTCCTGGGACTTGGCGGGCGCGGCCGGGGCAGGCTGCGCCTGGGGCTGGGACGGGGCCTGGGCCTGCGCGGCCGCCGGCGCGGCGAGCGCCGCCGGGGCGACGGCCGCGAGCAGCAGGAACCTGGGGCGGAGCCATCCGCCGGCCTTCCGATCTTCCAAGCAGATCTCCCCCGAGAGTCGCGGCATGCGTGCCGCGGACGTCCGATTCAATTGTGAAGCTTAGCGGCGAGATCGTGGCCGAGATTGCGCAGGCGACGGTTCGGCGGGTTAATTCGCGTTCATGTCGGGCAGGCCTGTGGGGCAGGCCTGTGGGGAGGCGGCGATGAAGCGGTTCTGGATCGGAGTTTCGGCGGCCCTGGCGGTCGCGACGGGCGCGGCCCGCGCCCAGGAGCCGGCTCAGGAGCCGCCGCCGCCGCCCCGGGTCGAGGTCGAGACCGGCGTGCTCGTCGGCCAAGCGACCGAACGGGCGAACGTGTTCCGCAACATCCCCTATGCGGCGGCGCCGGTTGGCGAGCTGCGCTGGGCCCCGCCGCGGCCCGCGCGGGCGTGGAAGGGCGACCGCGACGCCGTGCATGCCGGCCCCTCCTGTCCCCAGCCGATGAACGCGAACGGGACCCCCAACTCCGGCGGCGCCAACGGCGCCGTGTCGGAAGACTGCCTGCAGCTCAACGTCTTCGCGCCCAAGGATGCGAAGGGGGCGCCGGTGATGGTCTGGATCCACGGCGGCTCGCACCGCACGGGCGCCGGCTGGATCTACGACGGCCAGAACTTCGCCCGCGACGGGGTCGTCCTGGTGGCGATCAACTACCGCCTGGGCGCGCTGGGCTACTTCGCCCATCCCGAGCTGACGAAGGCCGCGGGGAGCGAGCCGGTCGGCGCGTACGGCCTGATGGACCAGATCGCGGCCCTCAAGTGGGTGCAGCGGAACATCGCCAGGTTCGGGGGCGACCCGGGGAACGTCACCGTGTTCGGAGAGTCGGCGGGCGGGGCCAGCACGCTGGCGCTCCTCACGACGCCGGCGGCGCGGGGGCTGTACCACAGGGCCATCGTGCAGTCGGGCCTGGGCTGGTTCGAGCCCAAGAGCCTCTCCGAGAAGGAGGCCGAGAGCGCCGCGGCCCTCGCGCGCGCCGGGATCGCCGCGCCGGACCTCACGGCGCTGCGGGCGCTGCCGTTCGAACGGCTGGTGGCCGTGGACGGCCCGTTCGGCCCCTTCGTGGACGGCAAGCTGCTGACCGAGACCACGACCCAGGCGCTCGCCGCCGGGCGCTTCGACGACGTCCCGCTGATCATCGGCTGGAACTCGGGCGAGGATTCGCTGCTGGGGCCCGGACCGCTGCCCGCCGGCCGGCTGGCGGCCGTGCGGCTCGCGGCCCGCCACTATCCCGCAGAGGCGGCCCAGGGCGACGAGGCCCTGGCGCGGGCGCTGTTCACCGACCGGGTGTTCGGCGCGCCCGCCCGCTGGGTGGCGGCGCAGGCGGCGGGCGGCCGCCCGGCCTGGCTCTACCACTTCAGCTACGTGGCCACCCGGCTGCGCCCGACGGTGAAGAGCGCCGCCCACGCCGCCGAGATTCCCTACGTCTGGGAGTACTGGGGCCGGCGCACGCCCATGAGCCTGGTGAGCGAGGAGGACCGCGCGCTGGCCACCCTGATGCACGCCTGCTGGGTCACCTTCGCCAAGGCGGGCGAGCCCAAGTGCGGCGCCCAGGACTGGCCCGCCTACGACCCCGCGAGCGACCGGCTCATGGAGTTCGGCGTCCAGAGCGGCGTGCGCTCGGGCTTCCACAAGCCGCGCCTCGACTTCCAGGAGTCCGTGGCGCTGCCGGGCCTGGGGCTAAGCCGCTGATCCGACTCACGAACTGAATCGATACGGCCGCGTTTCCGGAGTCTGATCCGGAGACCTTCATGGCCACGCGTCCGTCCTGGCAGGGCTATCTGCGCCTGTCCCTCGTGAGCTGCCCGGTGGCGCTCTACACCGCCACCTCGCGCAGCGGCGAGGTGCACTTCAACATGCTGCACAAGGACACGATGAACCGGATCAAGATGATCCCGACCGACCCCGAGACGGGGCCGGTGGACCGGTCCGACATCGTCAAGGGCTACGAGATCGAGAAGGGCCGCTACGTCGTCGTCACCAGCGAGGAGATCCAGAACGTCCGGCTGGAGACGACCCGCACGCTCGACATCGAGCGGTTCGTCGGCGAGGACGAGATCGACCGGCTCTACTGGAACGATCCCTACTTCCTCGTCCCCGACGGCGACATGGCGGTGGAGGCGTTCACCGTGATCCGTCAGGCCATGGAAAGCTCGGGCAAGGTGGCCCTCGGCCGCCTCGTCATGCACCAGCGCGAGCGGCTGATGGCTCTCGAGCCCCGCGACAAGGGCATCCTCGCCTACACCCTGCGCACCAACCGCGAGGTGAAGGACGCGGCCGAGGTGTTCGACCGGATCCCGGAGGTGAAGGTCGACAAGCAGATGGTCGACATCGCCGCCCGGATCATCGAGCAGCAGGAAGGCCCCTTCGATCCCTCCCAGTTCAACGACCGCTACGAGGACGCCCTGCGGGCCCTGATCAAGGAGAAGGAGAAGGGCCACACGGTGAAGGCGCCGGACCAGCCGAAGGAGGCCGAGGTCATCGACCTGATGGAGGCCCTGAAGCGCAGCCTGGGCCAGGCCGGCGAGCGGCGGAAGGCGCCCCCGCGCGCGGCGGCGGCCACCAAGAAGTCCTCGGGCAAGACCGCCGGCTCCGCCAAGAAGCCGGCGGCGAAGAAGGCGCCCGCCAAGAAGCGCGCGTGAGCGGCCGATGGCCGAGGCCCTCGACCTCCTGCATCAGCTGGTGGGCCGCGACGACGAGCCGATCCTCTGGTGGCAGATGTGGGTCCGGGCCACGGTCATCATGCTGGTGGGCCTGGTCCTTGTCCGCGTCGCCGGCAAGCGGATGTTCGGCAAATGGGGCGCCATCGACACCGTCGTCGCGGTGATCCTGGGCTCGAACCTCAGCCGCACGCTGACGGGCGGGGCGCCGTTCCTGCCGACGCTGAGCGCCACGGCGCTGCTCGTGCTGCTGCACGGGGTGTTCTCGGCCCTGGCCGTGCGCTTCTCCTGGCTGGGGCCGGCGGTGAAGGGCCGATCCGTCCGCATCGTCAGCGACGGCGAGCCCGACCAGGAGGCGATGCGCCGCCAGGGCGTCGGGACCAACGACCTGGAAGAGGCCCTGCGCAAGGGCGGGGTCCTCGACTGCCGGGATGTGAAGGAAGCCTGGATCGAGCGGGACGGGCAGATCAGCGTCGTCCGCCGCTGATCCGCCCCTCGCCGCCTACTTCGGCTGCATCGCCTCGACCAGGTCGAGACGGGCCTTCAGGTGCTCGCGGCGGACCTGGACGCCGTCGTTCCCGAACTCGACCGAGGTCTCGCCCGGCAGGAACTTCGGCCAGGCCGCGCCGGGCGCGCCCGTCTTGGCGAAATTGGCCCACAGCTCGTTCATCGCCCCGGACAGCGGCAGGTCCTCGGGCGCGAAGCCGGCGCGCGGCGCGCCGAACACGAAGCGGATCTCGTCGGTGTGCGCCGCCCCATAGGGCTTCTGCGCAGCCTTGGACGGCGGCACGTACGAGAAGTAGTACAGCCACGTCGGCTGGCCCGCTCCCGCGTGCAGGCGCGCGAGGTTGCGGTCGGGCTCGGTGATGAGCTGGGCCGTCTGCAGGGCGTGGACGATCCTCGCCTTGTCGCCCGTCCCCTCGGGATCGAAGGCGGACGAGACCGCCGCGCGCGCCGTCTCGGGCAGCGAGTCGAGCAGGGCCGGCTGCGGCCGGAACAGGCTGGCCTCGTTGGAGTTGCCGCCGATCATCAGCGGGACCTTGGCCTGGCGGCCGGCGGCGTAGCCCTGGGCGATCCCGCCGGTGATGTAGGTTCCGTCGAGGATCGGGCCGGCGCGACCGACGAAACCGCCGGTGTAGGGCAGGGACGCGAGGGGAAGCTTGCGCAGCGCCGCGGCGGCGGCGGCGTCCTCGCCCTCCACGCCGGCGGCCTTCGCGGCCTGCACGCCCTTGGCCTCGGCCTTGGCGAGCGGCTCGGGGACGTGCCGGGCGAAGCTGGACTGGCCGATCGCCTTGGCGAACAGCCCCTTCGCCTGCGGCGCCAGCATCAGGTAGTGCACCGAGACGCCGCCGGCGCTCTCGCCGTAGATGGTGACGTTCGCAGGGTCGCCGCCGAAGGCCGCGATGTTCTCCCGCACCCACTGCAGCGCGGCGACCTGGTCCATCATCCCGTAGTTGCCGGTGGGACCTTCCCTGGTCAGGGCCGGGTGGGCGAACCAGCCGGCGCGGCCCAGGCGGTAGTTCAGGCTGACGTGGACGATCCCCCTCTTGGCGAAGTTCGTCCCCTCGGTGTCGCCGCCGAAGGCGCCCATGCTGGTCCCGATCACATAGGCGCCGCCGTGGATCCACACCATCACCGGCAGCTTGTCGCCGGCCTTGGCGCCGGCCGGGCGCACGACGTTGAGGAACAGGCAGTCCTCCTCGGCCTGGCAGCTCGCGCCCGGCGCCGAGGCGTCGCGCTCGCCGCTCCAGCGGGGTCCGGCGGCCGGCGGCTTCCAGCGCAGCTCGCCGACCGGCGCGGCGGCGTAGGGGATCCCGAGGTGGTAGGCGATCGCGTCCTTCACCGTCCCCTTCAGCGCGCCCTGCTTCACCTTGACGGTCTGGGACACGTCCGAGGCGAAGGCGCCGGCGGGCGCCTGGGCGAAGGCGGCGGGCGACAGCGCCAGGACGGCGAGCGCGGCGCAGGCGGCGAGACGGCGGCTGATCATGGAATATCCCCCCGGATTCTTCGTATGGCCGGTATGTAGCCCCGGCCGTGTTTCGCGATTGTGTCCGGCACGGGTGCGGCGGAGGCGGGGAACCGAACAGGCTCTGCCGCTGTTGGCTCCGGCGGAACTGCTGGAGGAACCCCCATGCGAGCGGCTGTGGTCCTGGGGTGCGCGGCCCTGGCCTGCGCCGGACTGACGCTCGGCGCGTGCGCCACGACGTCGCCGGACAAGACGGTGGCCGGCCTCGATCGCAGCGACGCCAAGTGGAAGTCCAAGCGCTGCGTGGCCGCCCGCAAGGAGGCCGCCGCCTTCGACGAGAACAAGGACGGGCGAATGGCGATCGCCGTCGTCGGCAACCTGGTCGTGCCGTTCGCCGGCAGCGCGGCGTCCTACGCCATGAGCCGTCTGAAGGACGACGAGCGGCAGGCGCTGAATCACAAGGTCCGCGCCGCGTGCGTCTCGGACCCGCTGGCGAAGCGGCGGGTGGCGCGGCGCTAGCGGCGGCTCACTTCAGCTTCCGGATGGCGTCCTTCAGCGGGCGCTCGGCGTCGCAGTAGTCGGCCCAGGCCTTGGTCTTCTTCAGCAGGGCGGGCGCGGTGCGGATCGTCCACCGCTTCGGCTCGAGGCCCGTCTTCACCTGGTCCCAGGTCAGCGGGAAGGACACCGGCGCCAGGGGACGTCCGCGCGGCGAGAGCGGGGCCACCGCCGTCGACATCCGGTCGTTGCGCAGATAGTCGAGGAAGATCCGTCCCTTGCGCTTGGCCTTGGCCATGTTGACCACGTAGCGGTCGGGGGCGTCGGCGGCGATCGCCAGGCAGACGTCGCGGGCGAACGCCTTGGCCGTCGGCCAGTCCATCTCGCCTTTGCCGGCTTTGAGGGGCGTGACCACGTGCAGGCCCTTGCCGCCGGTGGTCTTGCAGAAGGCGGCCAGGCCCAGGCTCTCCAGCCGCTCCTTCACCTCCCAGGCCGCGTCGATCACCCGCTGGAACGGGATGGCCTCGTCGGGATCAAGGTCGAAGACGAGCCGCCCCGGGACCTCGGGCTGGTCGGGCTGGCAATTCCACGGGTGGTATTCCACGGCCCCGATCTGGGCGAGGGCGGCCAGGGCCTCGATCCGGTCGATCTGGATGTACGGCTTATGGTCGCCGAAGACCTGCACCTCGGAGATCAGCGCGGACGATCCCTTGCCGGCGTGGCGCTGGAAGAACCGCTGCTGGCCCTCGATCCCGTCGGGCATGCGGATGATCGAGCAGGGCCGGCCCTTGATGTGCTCCATCATCCACGGGCCGACCGTCTCCAGGTAGCGGGCGAGGTCCAGCTTGGTGACCACGCCGCCCTTGCCGTCGTCGGGCCAGAGCGCCTTGTCCGGATTGGACAGGACGACGCCCATGACGACGTTGTCTCCCGCCCTGGGCTTGGCCCTGGGCTTGGCCTCGGGTTTCGCCGGCGCCGTTCTGGGCCCGGCTTTCGCCTTGCCCGCCGGCGCGGGCTGGGCGAGCTGCGTCTTCGCAGGCGTCTCGGCCTCCACCTCGGCGGCGGGCTTGTCCTCGCGCAGCCCCTTGAAGGACGCTTGGCGGACGTTGCCGTCGCCGGTGAAGCCGGCGAACTCGATCTCGGCGACCAGTTCGGGCCGGGCCCAGTTGATGTCGCCGCTCTTGCGAGGGGCGTTCGGGCCCGTGAAGGGGCTCTTGTCCGAGGCGACCTTCTCCAGGCGCGGAAGCACGCGGCCCACCGTCTCGCGGCCGAAGCCGGTGCCTACCCGGCCGACATAGACGAGCTTGCCGTCGCGGTTCACGCCCACCAGCAGCGAGCGGAGCTGGCCGCGCTCGCCGGTCCAGCCGCCGATCACCACCTCGTGGCCGGCGCGGCACTTGGACTTCTGCCAGGTATCGGAGCGGCCCGAGCGGTAGGGCGCGTCCAGACGCTTGGAGACGATGCCCTCCAGCGACATGCGGCAGGCTGACTTCAGCACCGCGTCGCCGGCCGTCTCGAAGTGGGCGACGTAGCGAATCCGCCGCTCCAGGCGCTTGCCGGCCGCCGCCACAGCCGCCTCCAGCCGGCTCTTGCGCTCGGTCAGCGGCAGGGCGCGCAGGTCCTCGCCGTCCAGGAACAGGGCGTCGAACACGAAGAACACCAGGTCCGCGGTCCTGCCCTCTGACAGCGCCGCCTGCAGGGCCGGAAAATCGGGCGAGCCGTTGTGGTCCAGGGCGCAGGCCTCGCCGTCGTAGAGGCCGTCGGGCAGGGGCTTCGCGTCGGCGGCGATCTCCTTGAACTTGGCCGTCCAGTCCAGGCCCGCGCGGGTCTTCAGCGTCGCCTTGCCGTTCTCCACGCGCAGCTGCAGCCGATAGCCGTCGAACTTGATCTCGTGGCCCCAGCCGGCGCCCTGCGGCGGCCGGTCCACCGACTTGGCGAGCTGGGGGGCCACGAACCCGGGCAGGGCAGCGGCCTTCAGCTTCGGCGCCGGCGCGGCCTTTTCGGCGGCGGGCGGCGGAGCCTTCTGGTCGGCGCGGTTGGACTGCCAGACATCCTTGCCCGAGGCGCGGCCCTTGCCGGTCATGAATTTCGTCGGACCCTTGCCTTTGCCGGCCTCGATCTCGTCCATGGCGCGGCCCGAGGCGACCGAGTTGGTCTCTCCCTCGACGAGGAACTCGCCGTGGTCCTCCACCGACCAGCCGTCGTGGTGCTTGATCAGCAGCCAGTTGTCGCGCTTCTCGCGCTCGCGGCGCTTCATGCGGACCAGCACCCACGAGCCCTTCAGCCGCTCGCCGTCGAGGGTGAACTTCAGGTCGCCCTTCTTCAGCATGGCCCTGGCGTCGCCCTCGGGCTCCCAGTAGCCGCGGTCCCACAGCATCACCGTGCCGCCGCCGTACTGGCCCTTGGGGATCGTGCCTTCGAAGTCGCCGTAGTCGAGGGGGTGGTCCTCGGTCTGCACGGCCAGCCGGCGGTCGGCGGGGTTCAGCGACGGCCCCTTGGTCACCGCCCAGGAGAGGAACACCCCGTCCAGCTCGAGCCGGAAGTCGTAGTGCAGGCGGGTGGCCGCGTGCTTCTGGATCACGAAGCGCAGGCGCCGGGAGGCCTTCGTCTTCTCGGCCCCGGCCGGCTCGGCCGTCTTGGAGAAGTCGCGCATGGCCCGGTAGCGGGCGAGCTTGTCGGCCATGCGCTCCTCCTCAGCTGGCCATAGCGGGCGCCTGCGCCTTCTGGCCGGCGAGGGCCTGGACGAAGGCGTCGCGCCAGGCGGTGACGTCCTCGCGCTGGACGGTCTCGAATAGCGCGCTCCAGCGGCGGATCCGCTCGGCCTTGTCCATGGCCAGCGCCCGCTTGAGGGCGTCGGAAATCTCCTCGGCGCTGTTCGGGTTGACCAGCAGGGCGTCCGGCATCTGCCGCGCCGCGCCGGCGAAGCGCGAGAGGACCAGCACGCCCGGATCCTCGGGGTTCTGCGCCGCCACGAACTCCTTGGCGACCAGGTTCATGCCGTCGCGCAGCGGCGTGACGAGCCCGACCCGGGCCGCGCCGTAGATCCCCGCCAGCTCGTCCCGGCGGTAGTTCTTGTTCACGTAGCGGATCGGCGCCCAGTCCACGTCGGCGAAGGCGCCGTTGATGCGGCCGGAGAGGGAATCCAGCCGCTCGCGGATCTGCTGATAGGCCTCGACGCTCTCGCGGCTGACCGGCGCGATCTGCAGCATCAGCACCTCGCGGCGCATGTCCGGGTTCTCGGTCAGGAACCGTTCGAAGCCGAGGAACCGCTCCTCCAGGCCCTTGGAGTAGTCCAGCCGGTCGACGCCCACGATCAGGTGGCGGAAGACGGTGCAGGCGGTCATCAGGTCGCGCATGCGCCGGGCGCGGCTGTTGCGCAGCAGGCGCGCGAAGTCCTCGGCGTCGATCCCGATCGGGAAGGCGCCCACCTCCACCCGCCGCCCGAAGGCCTCCAGCACCCCGGGCTCGGGCTGGGAGCCGCCGGCCTCGCTCAGCACGTACTCCTCGAAGGCCTGCTGGTGCTCGGCCGTCTGGAAGCCGACGAGGTCGTAGTCGAACATCGCCTCCACCAGCTGGCGGTGGCGCGGCAGGTTGATGAACACCTGGTGGGCCGGCCAGGGGATGTGCAGGAAGAAGCCGATCCGGTTCTTCACGCCCAGCTTGCGAAGCTCCCGCCCCAGCGGGATCAGGTGGTAGTCGTGGATCCAGATCAGGTCGTCGGGCTCGATCAGCGGCGCCAGCGTGTCGGCGAAGCGGCAGTTCACCCGCCGGTAGCCCTCGCCGTAGCTGCGGTCGAAGGCGGCCAGGTCGTTGCGGTAGTGGAACAGCGGCCACAGCGTCTTGTTGGCGTAGCCGTTGTAGTACTCGTCGAGGTCCGTCTCCTCGAGGTCGACGGTGGCGGCGGTGACCCCGCCGACCTTCTCGATGTTGAGCTGGCCGGTGAACTCGGGCGTCGTCTTGCCGCTCCAGCCGAACCACAGGCCCGAGTATTCCCGCAGCGCCGCGGCCAGGGCCATGGCCAGGCCGCCGACGCTCTCATCGCCTTCGCCCGAGGGCGGGTTCACGCGGTTCGAGACGACGATCAGCCGGTTCATGACGCCGCCTCCAGCCAGGCGATCACCGCGTCCACGCCGGCCAGGCGGAACTGGGCGTGGGTCCGCCGCTCGGGGCCGACCAGGACGCCGAAGCCGCCGAGCCGCGCCGCCGCCTCGAAGCCGTGCTCGTCCGTGGCGTCGTCGCCCACGAAGATCGGCCTTGCGCCGTCGAACAGGCCGGCCTGCATGAAGGCGCGCACGGAATCGCCCTTGGTCGGGCCGGGGGTGCGCAGCTCCTCGACCATGTCGCCGTCCTGCACGGTCAGGCCGGTCTCGCCCGCGATCTCGTGGGCCAGCGCGCGGGCGGCGTCGGCCTGGCTGCGGGCCAGGCGGAAGTGCAGCGCGACGCTGGCGCCCTTCTCCTCGACCAGCAGGCCCGAGTCGCGGGCCGCGAAGTCGCGCAGCCGCTGCACGGCCTCGGCCAGCCGCGGATGCGCAGGCTCCTCGTGCACCTGGCCGTCGGCGCCGCGCCGGACCAGGCCGTGGACGGCGGCCACGCAGGGAACCCGCCGCTCCAGGATCCGGTCCACGTCGGAAAGGGTGCGGCCGCTGACCACGGCGAGGCGGCCGTCCAGCCCCGCCTCCAGCTTCTCCAGCAGCCGGGTGCGCCTGGGATCGGGACGCACGTCCTGCGGCCGGGCTGCGATGGGCGCGAGGGTGCCGTCGAGGTCCAGGAACAGCGCCGCACCGCTCAGACGCAGCGGTTTCGGCGCAGGCAAACCGATTTTAAGAGCTTCCACTGACATGCAGGATCCCAACCCCCAGGCCGCTGCTTAACGCTCGGGGGCACATATTCGATCCGAGCTTGGCTGTAGCGAGGGCGGCGGCTAGGCCTTGACGTAAGGGCGCCCTTCGCGCTGCCTTCCCGGCTCCGCGCGCAGTCTAACCGAAGGAAACCAGATGGCAGAGACGCCACAGGCCGATGCGATCGTGCTGTTCGGCGGCACGGGGGACCTCGCGCGGCGGATGCTCCTGCCCTCGCTCTACTTCCTCGACGCCGATGGCTTCCTGCCGGAGGGCTTCCGGGTCGTGGCCACGGCGCGCCAGGAGATGAGCCGCGAGGCGTTCCGCGACGAGGTCCACGCCGCCCTCAAGGCTCGCGCCGAGGGGCTGGACGAGGCCGCGTGGCGCCGGTTCGCCGAGCGGCTGGACTATGTGGCCGCCGACGCCACCCATGCCGAGGGCGCGGCGGCGCTGAAGGAGGCCCTGGGCGAGGCCCGCCGGCCGATCTTCTACCTGGCCCTCTCGCCCAGCCTCTACGGGCGCGTCTGCGCGGCCCTGGCGGGCGCCGGCCTGGCGGGCGAGGGGACCCGCATCGTGCTCGAAAAGCCGATCGGCCGGGACCTTCAGAGCTCGCGGGTGATCAACGCCGCCGTGGGCGAGGTCTTCGAGGAGGACCGGATCTTCCGCATCGACCACTACCTCGGCAAGGAGACGGTCCAGAACCTGATCGCCCTGCGGTTCGCCAACACGCTGTTCGAGCCGCTCTGGAACAACCAGCTCATCGACCACGTGCAGATCACCGTAGCCGAGACGGAAGGGGTCGGCGACCGCTGGCCCTACTACGACGAGTACGGCGCCCTGCGCGACATGCTGCAGAACCACATGCTGCAGCTCCTCTGCCTGGTGGCCATGGAGCCGCCCACCGACATGGAGCCGGACTCGGTCCGCAACGAGAAGGTGAAGGTGCTGAAGAGCCTGCGGCCCTTCACCCGCGCCGACGCCCAGAACGCCTCGATCCGCGGCCAGTACGCCGGCGGGGTGGTCGGCGGGGCTGCGGCCCAGGCCTACGAGGCCGAGCGGGGCCAGCCCAGCGGGACCGAGACCTTCGTGGCGCTGCGGGCCGACATCGACAACTGGCGCTGGGCCGGCGTGCCGTTCTTCCTGCGCACCGGCAAGCGCCTGCCCGAGCGGCGCACCCAGATCGCGATCCAGTTCAAATGCGTGCCGCACTCCATCTTCGGCGAGGACAGCCGGCACGACCTGGTGGCCAACCGCCTGGTCATCGACCTGCAGCCGGACGAGGACATCGAGCTGCTGCTGATGAACAAGGCGCCGGGGATCAGCCAGGGCGGCATGCGCCTGCAGTCCCTGCCCCTGTCGCTGTCGCTGCTGCGGGCCTACTCGGGGCCCGGCGCACGCCGGCGGATCGCCTACGAGCGGCTGCTGCTGGACGTGATCCACGGCAACTCCACCCTGTTCGTCCGCCGCGACGAGGTGGAGGAGGCCTGGAAGTGGGTGGACGGGGTGGCGCAATCCTGGGCCGACGCCGGGATGGCGCCGAAGACCTATCCGGCCGGCTCCTGGGGGCCGCCGGGCGCCTTCGCGCTCATCGAGCGGGTCGGGCGGGCCTGGTCGGACTAGCCGCGTCTTCGCTCTAGCCCGTGTTGTCTCCCGCCGCCGCGGGCGTCGGGTCGCCGAAACGGAACGGGTCATCGTCCAGCGCCATCCGCACCTTGGAGATCTCCTGCGAGGTCTCCAGGATCTCGACCACGTCGTAGAAGGCGCGCGCCTCGTCGAACTCGCCCTTCTGCGACAGCCGGTCGGCGACCAGCTCCTGCAGCCGGCCGATCAGCGCGTTGGCGGCCTGCAGCGCCTCGCGCAGCTTCGTCTCGTCGGTCATGCCGGAACTACCCGCGACGATGGCGAAGGTTCCCGGGAGGGGGTCTCGGCTAGGCCTACCGGACGCTCGACCAGGGCTCGGACAGCAGCATGGCGCAGTTGATCAGCCCGACCAGCGAGTAGGTCTGGGGGTAGTTCCCCCACAGCTCGTCGCCGGTGAACGAGATGTCCTCCGACAGCAGGCCGGCGGCCGTCCGGCGCTCCAGCATCTCCTCGAACAGCGCGCGCGCCTCGTCGCTGCGGCCCGACAGGTGCAGGGCCTCGATCAGCCAGAAGGTGCAGAAGTTGAACGCGGTCTTGGGCACGCCGAAGTCGTCGGCGATGGCGTAGCGCAGCATGAACGGGCCGCGGCGCAGGCCGTGCTCGACGGCCGCCATGGTGGCCTGCATGCGTGGGTCGTCCGGCGACGCGAACCGCACGTCCACGAGCTGCAGCAGCGAGGCGTCCAGCTCGTCGCCGTCGAAGGTGGCGGCGAAGCGGCCCTCGGCCTCGTTCCAGGCCCGCGCCTCGATGGTGGCGCGGATCCTGGCGGCCCGGTCGTTCCAATAGGCCGCCCGCTCGGTCAGGCCCAGCTTGACCGCGGCGTTGCCCAGCCGGTCGCACGCGGCCCAGCACATGACCGACGAGTAGGTGTGCACCGCCTCGCGGCCGCGGAACTCCCAGAGGCTGGCGTCCGGCTTGTCGTGCAGCTCGAAGGCCCGCTCGGCGATCGGCTCCAGGGCGCAGAAGTCGTCCACCGTGGCGGGGCGCAGCAGCCGCTCGTCGAAGAACGCCTGCACGGTGGACAGGATGATCTGGCCGTAGACGTCGTGCTGCATGTGCTCGTGCGCCTGGTTGCCCACCCGCACGGGCCCTATGCCGCGATAGCCGCGCAGGTGGGGCGCGATCCACTCGGTCAGCACCGGCTCCATGCCGACGCCGTAGACGGGCTGCACGTGGCCGGCGCGGCCCCGGTCGACGCCGCAGGGCCCGAGCCCCGGCAGGGCCGGCTGGCCGTTTCCGTTCGGACCGCCCTCGATCGAGCCGCGGCCGGCCTGGTCGACGATGTTGCGCAGGTAGCCCAGGTAGTTCTCCAGGATGTCGGCCGCGCCCAGCCGGTTGAGGGCCTGGACGACATAGTAGGCGTCGCGCAGCCAACAGTACCGGTAGTCCCAGTTGCGGCCGGCGCCGTCGTCGGCGGCGTGCTCCGGGACCGAGGTGGTGAGGGCCGCGACGATGGCCCCGGTCTCCTCGTAGGTGCACAGCTTGAGCGTGATGGCCGCGCGGATCACCGCCTCCTGCCACTGCAGCGGCACGGACAGGGTGCGCACCCAGCGCCGCCAGTACTCGGTGGTCTCGCGCAGCATCCGCTCGGTGACGGTGGCGACGTCGGCGTCGAGGCCCTCGTCCGGTCCGAGGAAGAAGCCCAGCGGCTCCTCCAGCCGGAAGGTGCGCGCCTCCTGCACGTGGCTGACCGGGCAGTCGGTGGTCAGGCGCAGGGTCATGACCTCGCCGACGAAGCGGATGTGGTTCGAGCCGGCGGTCTGGTAGCAGGCCCGCTCGCCGTAGTTCATCATCGGGCTCAGCCGCACGCGGATGCGCGGCGCGCCGGCAAGCGGACGCACGATCCGCACGAAGGCCATCGGCCGGTACTGCCGGCCCAGGTGGCGGTAGCGGGGGCAGAAGTCGATGATCTCCACCGCCGCGCCGTCGGCGGTGCGGATCTCGGTCCGGAGTATGGGGGTGTTGCGCAGATAGGCCTGGGTGATCTCGGCGGCGCCCTCCACGTCGATCGCCCACAGGCCCTGCGCCTTCTCCGCCGCCGGATCGCGGCCGTCCAGCAGGGCGCAGAACACCGGGTCTCCGTCCACCCGGGGAACGCAGGCCCAGATGTAGCGGCCGGTCCGGTCGATGAGGGCGCTGGCGGCGCAGTTGCCGATCGGGAACAGGTCAAGCGTCTGGCTCAACAGGCGTATCTCCATGCTGCGGGCGCGGTCACGTCATAGCCCCCCGTTTCCGCTCGACGTGAGTTAAACGTGATTGGATAACTTTGGCGCCGGAAGCTCGCGACTCGCTCGCGCGTTCGTCAGAGCCCGCTCCCAGTAAGACCGACGGAAGATTATGATCCGAGCCCGCCGCGCGCGCATCGTCGCGACCCTTGGCCCCGCCAGCCGCGACCTCGACAAGGTGCGCGAGCTCGCCCTGGCCGGCGCCGACGTGTTCCGGGTGAACTTCAGCCACGGGACCCACGCCGACCATGCGCGCACGATCCAAAACGTGCGCAAGGCCGAGCAGGCGGTCGGTCGCCCCATCGCCGTCCTCGCCGACCTGCAGGGGCCCAAGCTGCGCCTCGGCCGGTTCGCCGAGCGTTCGGCGCCGCTGAAGGCGGGCCAGCGCTTCCGCATCGACATGGACAAGACGCCGGGGGATTCGGAACGGATCGGCGTGCCCCACCCCGAGGTGTTCGCCGCCATCCGCGAGGGGGCCGTGGTCCTGCTGGACGACGGCAAGGTCCGGCTGCGGGTGGTCAAGCACGGCCCCGACTGGGCCGACACCGTCGTCGAGGCCGGCGAGCAGCTCTCCGACCACAAGGGGCTGAACCTGCCGGGCTCGGCCATCCCCATTCCCGCGCTCACCGAGAAGGACCGCAAGGACCTGGCGTTCGCCCTGCAGGAGGGCGTCGACTGGGTGGCGCTGTCGTTCGTCCAGCGGGCGTCCGACATGGCCGAGCTGCGCCAGATCGTGGCCGGCCGGGCCGGGGTCCTCGCCAAGATCGAGAAGCCGGCCGCCCTGAACGCGCTCGACGAGATCCTCGACCTCTCCGAGGCGGTGATGGTCGCCCGCGGAGATCTCGGCGTCGAGCTCGCGCCCGAGGAGGTGCCGGTCGCCCAGAAGCAGCTCATCCGCGCCGCCCGGATGCGCGGCATCCCGGTGATCGTGGCCACCCAGATGCTGGAGTCGATGATCCACTCGCCGACCCCGACCCGCGCCGAGGCCTCGGACGTGGCCGGCGCGGTCTACGAGGGCGCCGACGCGGTGATGCTCTCGGCCGAGACGGCGGCGGGCGACTATCCGCTCGAGGCGGTCTCGATCATGGACCGCATCATCACCCGGGTGGAGCAGGACCCGCGCTGGTCCGAGCTGATGCGCGCCCAGCACGAGGTGGGCGACGCCGACGCCCTCGTCTCGGCCGCCTTCCACGCCGCCGAGACGGCCTCGGCCGCCTGCGTGGCCGCCTTCACCCTCACCGGCCAGACGGCGCTGCGGCTCGGGCGCGAGCGGCCGGTGCAGCCGACGCTGGCGCTGACGCCCCGGCTCGCCACCGCCCGCCGGCTCGCCCTGGCGTGGGGCGTCGAGGCGCGCGTGGTGGCCGACATCCGCGACCCCGAGGACATCCCCAAGCTCGCCTGCCACGAGGCCATGGCCGCGGGCCTGGCCGGCCCCGCCCAGCGGATCCTGATCCTGGCCGGCCTGCCGATGGGCGCGCCGGGCGCGGCCAATATCCTGCGGCTGGCGCACACCCCTCGGCGCTAGGCGCCATCCGCCGCGCGGCGCGTTAAGGTGGCCTGGATGCTGGAAACCTATCCCTCCGCCGACGCCCTGGGCGAGGCCTGCGCGCACGCCGTCGCCGCCTGCCTGTCCGAGGCCCTGAAGACCCGCGGACGGGCGGGGCTGGTGGCTACCGGCGGCCGCTCGCCGGGCCCCGTCTACGACCGGCTGGCCAAGGCCAGGCTGGACTGGGCGCGGGTGGTCGTCACGCTGTCGGACGAGCGCTGCGTGGAGGCTTCGTCGCCCGACTCCAACGCCCGGCAGGTCCGCGAACGGCTGCTGGTCGGCGAGGCGGCCAAGGCGCACCTGCTGCCGCTCTGGCCAAGGCCTGATCCGGCGGCGATCCGGGCCCTGCTTCCGTTCGATGCGGTCCTGCTGGGGATGGGCGAGGATGGCCATGTCGCGTCGCTGATCCCGGGCGATCGGGGGCTTGCCCATGCGCTCTCCACGAAGGAGCATCTCGTCGATGTGCCGGAAGGGCTCGGCAAGCCGCCGACCGCCCGTGTCAGTCTGACGATGTCTGCCCTGACCCAGGCTCGCAGCGTCTTCCTCTTGATCGCGGGGGACGCTAAGCGCGAGGTGATCCGGCGCGCCCAGGCCGGCGAGGATCTGCCCGTGGGGCGGCTGCTCGCGGGCTCGGCGGCGCCGGTGCGAATCTTCTGGTCGCCCACCCACTAGCCCCGCAAAGGACGCGCCCATGCTGCATCCCGTCACGGCCGAGGTCACCCAGAGGATCGTCGAACGCAGCCGGGAGAGCCGCGCCGACTACCTGGCCCGGATGGAGGCCGCCCGCGGCCAGTCGCCCGGCCGGGGCAAGCTGTCCTGCGCCAACTGGGCCCACGCCTTCGCCGCCTCGCCCGAGGGCGACAAGCAGCGGATGCGCGACCCCGCGGCGCCGAACGTGGCCATCGTCTCGGCCTACAACGACATGCTCTCGGCCCATCAGCCGTACGAGCGCTTCCCCGCCATCATCAAGCACGCGGCTCGCGAGGCCGGCGCCACCGCCCAGTACGCCGGCGGCGTGCCCGCCATGTGCGACGGCGTCACCCAGGGGCGGCCGGGCATGGAGCTGTCGCTGTTCAGCCGCGACGTGATCGCCATGTCGACGGCGGTGGCCCTGACCCACGACGCCTTCGACGCGGCCCTGATGCTGGGCATCTGCGACAAGATCGTGCCCGGCCTGTTCATCGGCGCCGCCGCCTTCGGCCACCTGCCGGTGATCTTCGTGCCGGGCGGGCCGATGACCTCGGGGATATCCAATTCCGAGAAGGCGCGGGTCCGCGCGCTGTACGCCGAGGGCAAGGCGACCCGCGACGAGCTGCTGGACTCCGAGATGAAGTCCTACCACGGCCCCGGCACCTGCACCTTCTACGGCACGGCCAACTCCAACCAGATGATGATGGAGCTGTCGGGCCTGCACCTGCCCGGCGCGGCCTTCGTCACGCCCAACACCCCGCTGCGCGACGCCCTGACCGCCGCGGCTCCCCGCCGGGCGCTCGAGATCCGCGACGGGACCAACGGCTACGCCCCGTTCTCGGCGGTGGTGGACGAGAAGAGCCTGGTGAACGCGATCGCCGGCCTGCTGGCTACCGGCGGCTCGACCAACCACACCCTGCACATCCTGGCCATGGCCCGCGCCGCCGGCGTGCGGATCACCTGGGAGGACATGGACGACCTCTCGCGCGTGACACCGCTGATCGCCCGGGTCTATCCGAACGGGACCGAGGACGTGAACGCCTTCCACGCCGCCGGCGGCATGGCCTTCGTCACCCGCCAGCTGCTCGACGCGGGCCTGGCCCACGAGGACGTCATGACCGTCGCCGGCCCCGGCCTTCGCCGCTACCAGCAGGAGCCGTTCCTCGACGGCGGCCGCCTGGTCTGGCGCGAGGGGCCCGCCGCCACCCTCGACCGCGACATCCTGCGGCCGGCGGACGACCCCTTCCAGGCCGAGGGGGGCCTTCGGCTGCTGACCGGCCCGCTCGGCCGCGGCGTCATCAAGACCTCGGCGGTCAAGCCCGAGCACCGGATCGTCGAGGCCCCGGCCCTCGTGTTCGACGACCAGGAGGCGCTGCTGGCGGCGCACAGGCGCGGCGAGCTGAACCGCGACTTCGTGGCCGTGGTCCGATTCCAGGGGCCGAGGGCGAACGGCATGCCCGAGCTGCACTCGCTGACGCCCGCGCTCGGCGTCCAGCTCGACAAGGGCTTCAAGGTGGCCCTGGTGACCGACGGGCGGATGTCGGGCGCCTCGGGCAAGGTGCCGGCGGCGATCCACATGACTCCCGAGGCGGCGGACGGCGGGCCGCTGGCCCGGGTGCGCGACGGCGACGTCATCCGCCTCGACGCCGAGGCGGGACGGCTGGAGATCAAGGTGGAGGTGAACGAACTGATGGCCCGCGAGCCGGCGACCGGCCGGTCCTCCGAGGTCGGCTACGGCCGCGAGCTCTTCGGCTGGATGCGCCGGGCGGCCGGGCCCGCCGACACGGGCGCCTGCGCCCTGTTCGAGGCGGCCTGATGAAGCCGCAGTACGCAGGCCTGGTAGGCGACGTCGGCGGCACCCACGCCCGCTTCGCCCTGGTGGACGCCGAAGGGCGCATCCGCAACCCGCGCACCTTCGAGTCGCGCGAGTACGGCAGCCTCACCGACATCGTCGCCGAGTACATCCAGACCACTGCGGGAAAGCGGCGGCCGCCCCGGGCGGTGATCGCGGTGGCCGGACCGGTGCTCGACGGCGAGATCGAGTTCACCAACCTCGACTGGCACGTCACCGAGGGCGACCTCCTGGCCCACTTCGAGTTCGAGGCGGTCAAGCTGATCAACGACTTCGCGGCCCAGGCGCTGGCGTGCCCGCGGCTGGACGCGGGCGACCTGCGGGCCATCGGTCCCGACCTCGGCCGCGGCGCCTACGACTGTCCGGTGGTGGTCCTGGGCGCGGGCACGGGCTTCGGCGTGGCGGGCGTGGCGCGCAGCGAGCGCGGCGACGTGGCCGTGGCGACCGAGGGCGGCCACGCCGCCTTCGCCCCCACCGACGAGATCGAGGTCGAGCTCTGGCGCCGGCTGAAGGCGCGCTACGGCCGGGTCTCGATCGAGCGGCTGCTGTCGGGGCAGGGGCTGTTCGACATCTACCAGGGGCTGGCGGACATCGAGGGCCGTCCCGCGCCGCTCGCCGACCCGCCGGCGGTGATGACCGAGGGGCTGGCGGGCGATCCCCTGGCCGGCGCGGCGCTGGACCGGTTCGCCGGCATCCTGGGCTCGGTGGCCGGCGACCTCGCGCTCAGCTTCGGGGCCCGCGGCGGGGTCTATGTCTCGGGCGGCATCGCCCCGCGCATGGCCGACCGGCTGGCCGCCGGCCCCTTCCGCCCCCGGTTCGAGGACAAGGGCCGCCTCTCGGACTATGTTCGCGGCGTCCCGACCTATCTCGTGCTGCATCCCTATCCGGCCATCGTCGGCGCCGCGCGCGAACTTGAGCAGATGGAGCGTCTATGACCCTGCCCGACATCCTGACCCGCGCGCCCGTCATCCCGGTGCTGGTGGTGGACGACGTGGCCCACGCCGTGCCCCTCGGCCGGGCGCTGGTGGCGGGCGGCCTTCCGGTGCTGGAGGTCACGCTCCGCACGCCCGTGGCCCTGGACTGCATCCGCGCCATGTCCGGGATCGAGGGCGCCATCGTCGGCGCCGGCACCGTGCTGAACCGTCAGATGCGCCGCGCCGCGGCCGAGGCGGGCGCGAAGTTCGTGGTCAGCCCGGGCCTGATCGAGGGCGAGGGCCCCGACGGCCCTGCGCCGCTGCTGCCCGGCGTCGCCACGGCCACCGAACTGATGGCGGGCCTCGCGGCCGGCTTTACGCACTTCAAGCTCTTCCCGGCGAACATCGTCGGGGGGGTCGACGCCCTGAAGGCCTACCAGAGTCCCTTCCAGCAGGCGAAGTTCTGCCCCACCGGCGGGGTCGGCGCGAAGAACGCCGCCGAGTACCTGGCCCTGCCGAACGTGATCTGCGTCGGCGGCAGCTGGGTGGCCCCGGCCGACGCGGTCCGCGCCGGCGACTGGGACCGGATCACCGCGCTCGCCCGGGAAGCCGCGGCCCTGGCGCCCCGCGCCCCGGCGCCGGTGGAGGGCTAGGGGTGGCCGACCGGGCCAACGAACAGCTCCGCTGGGTGGTCACCGCCCGCGCCCGCCCGGGCGAGCCCGGCTCGGCCGTGGTCAGCGTCCTGGGCCGCAACGCCATGATCCCCGAACTGGCCTTCGACATGGCCGTGGACTGGCATCCGGGCGCCGAGGCGGCCGACGTGGAGGGCAGGGCGCTGGTGATCCTGTCGCTGCTGTTCAAGGAGCTCGCCGCCGAGTGCGAACGCGCCGCCGGCGAGCGGTTCAACCTGGGCTGAGCCTCAGCGGCCGACCCAGTTCCCCGGGCGGCGCTCGGCGACGGCGCGGACGCCTTCCTTGAAGTCCTCGGTCTGGCGCAGCAGCGCCTGCTCCTGGTGCTCGTGCGCCGTCTGGGCCTTCACTGCGGCGGCGAGGTCGGCGCGCAGGGTCTTGCGCGTGGAGACGACCGCCAGGGGCGCGTTCTCGGCGATCTCGTGGGCGAGCCGCAGGGCGGCGGCGCGCACCTCCTCGGCCGGGACCAGTTCGTCCACCAGGCCCCAGGCCAGCGCCTCCTCGGCCTTGATCCGCCGGCCGGTCAGGAACATCAGGCTGGCGCGCTGCTGGCCGATCACCCGCGGGAGGGTGTGGGTGAGGCCGAAGCCGGGATGGAACGCCAGCTTGACGAAGTTGGCCACGAACCGCGCCTCGGGCGCGGCGACGCGGAAGTCGGCCGTCAGCGCCAGGCCCAGGCCCGCGCCCACCGCCGCGCCTTGCACGGCCGCGACGATCGGGGTCTCCACCGAGAACAGCCGCACCGCCTGGGCGTAGAGCGCCTGCACCCCGTCCATGCCCGAGGCCACCTTGTCGTCGGGCGAGGAGAAGTCCGCCCCGCCGCAGAACGTCCGGCCCTCGGTCTGCAGCACAATGGCCCGGGCCGTGTCGTTGTTGTCGATCGCGTCCATGGCGTCGGCCAGGTCGCGCATGAACTCCACCGAGACGAAGTTGTGCGGGGCCCGGTCCAGGGTGACCACCGCCACGTGTCCGTCCATCGCCACGGTCACGTGGTCGCCGAAAGCCGATTTCATCTTTTCGTCCCCAGGAGGTTTCGGGCCACCACCCATTTGTGGACTTCCGTGGGCCCGTCATAGATCCGCATGGTGCGGAGCTTGGCCTGCATCAGTTGCAGGGGCAGCTCCTTGGTCATGCCCATGGCGCCGAACGCCTGCATGGCGCGGTCGACCGTCTCATAGGCCATCTCGGTCGCATACCACTTGATCATGCTGATCTCGGAGCGGACGTCGCGGCCCTGGTCCAGCTTCCAGGCGCAGTCGTAGGTCATCAGCCGCGCGGCGTGGATCTTCGTCGCGGCCTCGGCCACCCACCACTGGATGGCCTGGCGCTCGGACAGCGGGACGCCGAAGGTCTTCCGCTGGGGCGCATAGTCCACGACCATGTCCAGCGCCCGCTGCGCCATGCCGACCGACCAGGCGGCCATCTGGATGCGCCGGGTCCCCAGCCGCGTCTGCATGGGCGCGAAGCCTGCGCCCTCCTGGCCCAGCAGCTTCCAGCCCTCGACCCGGCAGCCCTCGAGGGCGATCTCGTAGGTGTACTGTCCGCCCAGCATGGGGATCCGGCGCAGGACGTTGAAGCCGGGAGTCCCCTTGTCGACGAGGAAGGCCGAGACGCCCCCGCGGGCGCCCTTCTCCTTGTCGGTGACCGCCATCAGGATGGTGAAGTCGGCGTGGTCGGCGCGGCTGATCCAGATCTTCCGGCCGTCGATCACCCAGTCGTCCCCGTCGCGCACGGCGCGGGTGGTCATGGCCGCCGGGTCCGAGCCGGCGCCGGGCTCGGAGATGCCGATCGCCGAGACCGTCTTGCCGGCCACATAGGGCGCGAGGTAGGCGGCCCGCTGGCGCTCGTCGACGGTGGCCATCAGCATGCGCAGGTTCGGGCTGTCGGGCGGCAGGGTGTAGGGCGTGACGGTGCGGCCCAGCTCCTCCTCGACGCCGACCATGGCCACCATCGGCAGGTCCGAGCCGCCGACGTCCTCGGGCGCGTCCAGGCCCCAGAGCCCGAGACGGCGGGACACCTCGTCCAGCCGGGCGTGCTCCTCGGGCGCGAGATAGGCGCCCTTGCCCTCGGCCTCGCGGGCCATGACTCCGGCCTCCAGCGGCGTGAGCTCGTCGCGGACGAACCTGGCGACCAGGTCCTTGAGCATGCGGTGCTCTTCGGACAGCTCGAAGTCCACTGGCCTCCCCCGGCGGAAATTGGTGTTGTGGTGGCATCATAGCGATGCGCCGGTCACAGGGGAGACGTAACGTGGGGGAAGCCAAGCGGCTTGCGGACAAGGCCACCGGACCGCTCGCCGGGATCCGGGTCCTGGACCTCACCAGCGTCGTGAACGGCGCCTACGGCACCCAGATCCTGGCCGACCAGGGCGCCGACGTGATCAAGCTGGAGGACCCCGGCTCGGGCCGCGGCGACGGCGGCGACATCATGCGCTGGGCGGGCCACACGCCCGAGGGCTGTCCGCGCGACATGGGCCCGATCTTCCTGACCATCAACCGCAACAAGCGCTCGATCCTCCTGGACCTGAAGCAGGACAGCGCGCGGCGCGCCCTGCGGCGGCTGATCCGCACCTGCGACGTCTTCGCCACCTCGATCCGCTACGAGGGCCTGAAGCGCCTGGGCCTGGCCTACGAGGATGTGGCGCATGTACGGCCCGACATCGTCTACGCCCACGCCGCCGGCTACGGCTCGGACGGGCCCTATGCGGGCGAGCCCGCCTACGACGACCTGATCCAGTCGGCCTCGGGCATGGCCGACATCCTGCCGCGCACGGACGGGAACCCGGTTCCGCGCATCCTGCCGACGCTGATCGCCGACAAGGTCTCGGGCCTCTTCTTCGCCCAGAGCGTCACCGCCGCCCTGCTGCACCGCCAGCGCACCGGCGAGGGCCAGTTCGTGGAAGTGCCGATGTACGAGTGCGTGACGAGCTTCCTGCTGGTCGAGCACCTCTACGACCGCGCCTACGAGCCGCCGACGGGCCAGTGGGGCTACCAGCGGGTGATCAATCCCAACCGCAAGCCGTTCCGGACCAAGGACGGCTACATCGGCCTGCTGCCCTACACCGACCGGCAGTGGGACCAGTTCTTCGACGCCGCGGGTTTCGGCGAGGCGGTGAAATCCGATCCCCGCTTCGCCGACTATGCGACGCGGGCCAAGCACACGCGCGAGCTCTACGGCCTCATCGAGCAGGCCGCGGCCACCAAGACGACCCAGGAGTGGCTCGACATCCTCAAGCCGCTGTCGATCCCTGTGGTGAAGACCAACACGCTCGAGGACCTCGACGCCGATCCGCACCTGCAGGCGGTGGACTTCTTCCAGACCTACGAGCACGCCGAGGTCGGCCGCTACCGGATGATCAAGCCGCCGGTGAAGTTCTCGAAGTCGCCGGCGAACATCCGGCGTCACGCGCCCAGGCTCGGCGAGCACACCGAGGAGGTGCTCGCCGAGGTGAGCGACCCGGCGAAGGCCGGGTAGCCGGGTCCGCCTACTGCGGCGGGGTGGTGGTGGAGCCGGTCGTGCCCGTGCCGTCGGTCGGCGGCGGGGTCGTGGTGGGGGGCGGGGTCGTCGCGCCCATCGTTCCCGTGGTGTCGCCCATCGTGCCGGTCGTCCCGGTCGTGTCGCCCATCGTCCCCGGGGCCGGAGCGGGAGCCATGGCGCCGGTGTCGCCCATCGTGCCGGTGGTCGCCGCATCGGCGGGCGGCGCGGTCACTTCGGCGGGCTCTTCGGTGCGCTGCTGGCAGGCGGCGAGGCCGGCGGCGGTCGCGATCGCGGCGACGGTGATCAGTCGAAGCTTCACTTTCAATCTCCCTGAACCGTAACCCCCCGACCGTGACGCCACTCTATACACAAAGCGGCCGTCGCAAAATCGTGAATTGGCGCAAGGTGTTCTACTTTGATGACCGCTCCAAGTGATCGAATACTCATTTGATGGGTCGGGTCCACGCGGCTTCGATCTTGGTCGCCGCCCTTAGGCGGGGGCGAAAACCGGCGCCGGCGGGCCTTCGCCCTCGGTCTCCTGGAAGCGCACTTTCACCCGCATGCCGATCCTCAGGTCCTCGGGCGTCACGTCCACGACGTTGGTCAGCACTCGGGGGCCCTCGTCCAGGGTGACGTAGGCCAGGGCGTACGGGCCGGTCGGCGAGCGGCGCATGATGGAGAAGCTGTAGACCTCGCCCTCGCCGGGGCTTTCCTCCCACACCGTCGCGTCCGAGGCGCAGAAGGGGCAGATGGTCCGCGGATACCAGTGGGCCTTCGCGCACGCCGTGCAGCGCTTGATGAGGAAGCGTCCCTCGGAGGCGGCGTCCCAGAAGGGCTTGCTCTCGACGGTGACCGGCGGGGCCGGGATCGGCCGGCTCATGACCTCGGACATGCTTACGCCTCCCGTTCCAGGATCACGGTCGCGGAGCCGTGGCGGATCCCCAGCGAGCCGCCGGTGCCGTGGGCGATGGCCAGGTCGCAGTTCGGCGCCTGCACCTTCGGATGGGCTTCGCCGCGCAGTTGGCGCACGGCCTCGATCACCTTGGTCATGCCGCCGCGGTTGGTGGGGTGGTTGTTGCACAGGCCGCCGCCGTCGGTGTTGAAGGGCAGCTTGCCGACGCCGGAGATCAGGTTTCCGTCGGCCACGAACCGGCCGCCCTCGCCCTTGGCGCAGAAGCCCAGGTCCTCCAGCTGCATCAGCACCGTGATGGTGAAGCTGTCGTAGATCGAGGCGTACTTGATGTCGGCGGGCGTGACGCCGGCCTCCTCGAACGCCCGCGGCCCCGACCACACCGCCCCCGAATAGGTCAGGTCGAGGTCCCCGCCCATCTGCCCCTTCGGCGCCTCGCCGGCGCCCAGCACGCGCACCTTCGGCCGGTTCAGGCTCTTCGCGATCTCGGGGCTGGTCACCACCAGGGCGCCGCCGCCGTCGGTGACGACGCAGCAGTCCAGGAGGTGCAGCGGATCCGAGATCATCCGCGAGTTCACCACCTCCTCGACGGTGACCACGTTCTTCAGGAAGGCGTGCTCGTTCCATTGGGCGTGGTGGCTGGCGGCCACCTTGATCCAGGCGAGCTGTTCCGAGGTCGTGCCGTACTCGTGCATGTGGCGCATGGCGGCCATGCCGTAGGTGTTGTGGGTCGAGCCGCCGTAGATGTGCTCGAAGCCGGCTTCGGGCGGGCCGTCCGACAGCCCCGTTCCGCCGCCGCCGGGCCGCATGCTCGCGCCGGGCCGGTTGCCGCCGTTGCGCGGCCGCCCGGCCAGGGTGATCAGCGCGACCCTGCACTTGCCCGCCGCGATCGCCTGGGCCGCGTGCCCCACGTGGGCGATGTAGGACGAGCCGCCCATCTCGGTGGAGTCCAGGTGCCGGACGTTGCGCAGGCCCATGTAGTCGACCATCGACAGGCCGCCGAACCCAGGGGCGTCGCCTGCGCAGAAGTAGCCGTCGACGTCCGCGAACGAGAGGCCGGCGTCCGCCAGGGCGCCGCGGGCGCTCTCGGCGTGCAGCTGTGCGGTGGTCTTGTCCGGCGCATCGCGCGTGGGGTGCTCGAACGCCCCCATCACATAGGCCTGGCCCCTGATGCTCATGCGCCTCCCCAAACCCGGCTTTCGAAGGATCGGACGAGGGCTTAGCGCGCCGGGCCTCAGGCCTGCAATCGTGACGGCGGGGAACCCGCGCGCGAAGGGCCTGACGCCAGGTCTTGGTTTCCGCAAGGTCCGCTTCCTACCTCGACCGTGAAGGCGTGGGGGAATCACGATGAGCGAGGCATCCGAGGCCGGTTTCGCGACGATACGGGAGCGCATTCATGCAGGCCTGAACGGCCAGGGCATGCTGCACCACCTGGACGTCCGCATCGACGAGGTCGCGCCGGGGCGGGTCGTGCTGTCGCTCCCGTTCCGCAAGGAGGTGGCCCAGCAGAACGGCTTCTTCCACGGCGGGGCGATCGGCTTCCTGGTGGACGACGCCACGGCGGCGGCGGCCGCGACCGTCGTGCGCGACGGCGAGACGGTGCTCACCGCCGAGTACAAGATCAATTTCGTCGCGCCCGGCGTGGGCGAGCGGCTCGTCTGCCGGGCCGAGACGATCAAGGCCGGGCGCACGCTGATCCCCGTGGAGGCGCGGGTCTATGCGGTGAAGGACGGCGTCGAGACGCTCTGCGCGGTGGCGCTGGCCTCGATGGCGGTCCGCGCCTTCGACCGATTGAAGGGAGGCCAGGCATGATGGACGGCGATTTGGCGGCGCAGTTCGCCGAGCGGCAGAAGGGCACGCTGCCGGGCGAGCTCGGCCTCGAATGGGAGGAGGTGGCGAACGGCCGCGCGCGGGGCCGCTTCACGGTCCGCAAGGGGCACATGGCCCCGAACGGCTTCCTCCACGCCGCCTCGGTGATCGCCCTCGTGGACTCCGCCTGCGGCTACGCCTGCATGGCCTCCGCGCCCGAGGGGGCGAGCGGCTTCACGACCATCGAGCTGAAGGCCAACTATCTCGCCACCGCAAAGGAGGGCGAGGTCGTCTCCTGCGAGGCCCGGCTGGTCCACGGCGGGCGCATGACCCAGGTCTGGGACGCCGAGGCCAGGAACGAGACCACCGGCAAAACCATGGCCCTGTTCCGCTGCACGCAGATGATCCTCTATCCGAAGTGACGCAGCCCCTTGCGGAGCCGAGGGCGGATGAGTAGGTTCCGCCGCTCACTCGGCAGGCCCCCTCCGCGGACGGCCTCGCACCCGACTCGGAGAGGTGGCTGAGTGGTTGAAAGCACCGCACTCGAAATGCGGCATACTCGCAAGGGTATCGAGGGTTCGAATCCCTCCCTCTCCGCCATCTCCTGAAGACCATCGATCAGGATCGGCTCTCTCCCGCAGGGTCCAATGATCCACGCCGCGCTCAGCTTCACGCCCGACACCTACGGCCTGAAAGGCCGAGCGCTGGGGCGGCGGGTGGCGAACGCCGCATTCCTGCGGGCCGCCGTGCAGGCCACTGCCCCAGCCGGGGGCGGCGCGCCGGTGACCGGCTACGGCTACGAGGACCACCACGGCCCCGAGTTCGCGAGCGCGGTCCGGGCGATCGACCCGGCGGCCGAGGCGCGGTGGCTGCTGACGACCGACGTCGAGGCCCTGGCCGCCCAGGGGGTGATCCACCGCCTCGATCCCGGCGTGCAGGCCGAGGTCTGGACCCGCGCCTGGACCGGCGTCGGGCGCTATTCGATCACTGCGGTGGCGCATACGGTCTTCGACCGCCTCGCCGACCTCGCCCAGCTGGTGCGCGAGCCCCTCATGCCCTGGGACGCGCTGGTCTGCCCCTCCCGGGCGCTGCAGTCGGTCGTCCGCGAGGTGTTCGCCGCCGAATGCGAGTATGCGCGCTGGCGCTACGGCGCGGCGGCGGAGCCCCGGCTCCCGCAGCTTCCCGTCATTCCCTTGGGCGTCCATTGCGACGACTTCGCGCGCCTGCAGGAAGGCCGTGCGGCGGCGCGGGCGGCGCTCGGGCTGGCTGAGGACGAGGTCGTTGCTCTCTTCGTCGGACGGCTGTCGCTGATGTCGAAGACCCATCCAGGGCAGACCTACCAGGGCCTCGCAGCCGCAGCCGCGCGCGCCGGCGCCCGGGTGGCGCTGATCGAGTGCGGCTATCCCAAGACCCCAAACGACGAGGAGGCCTTCCGCACCGGCCCCGCGCTGCTCGCACCCGGCCTGCGCCGGATCTCGGTCGACGGAAACGACGCGGCGGCGCGGTCGCTCGCCTGGTCAGGCGCCGATCTGTTCGTCTCGCTTTCGGACAACATCCAGGAGACCTTCGGCCTGACCCCCCTGGAAGCGATGGCCACGGGCCTGCCGGTCGTCGCCAGCGACTGGGACGGCTATCGCGACACGGTGCGCGACGGGGTGGACGGATTCCTCGTCCCGACCTGGGCACCCTCGCCGGGTCTCGGAAACCACCTGGCGTTCGCCCATCAGGGGCGGACGATCACAGACGACATGCTCAGCTGGGGCGCGGCGGCCGCCACCTCGGTGGACGCCGAGCGGCTCGTGGCGGCGCTGGCCGAGCTGATCGCCAGTCCCGGGCTGCGGCGCCGCATGGGCGCGGCCGGCCAGGCGCACGCCCGCGCGATCTTCGACTGGTCGCACGTCTACGCGGCCTATGGCTCCCTGTGGGCGGAGCTGGACGCCCGCCGCCGCACCGAGGGCGGGGACGTCCAGACCCCGCGCAGCGGCGGGCAGCTCGAGCCCTTCACCGCCTTCGCGAGCTACCCAACCCGTGCGATTTCCGGCGAGACGACGATCGCGTTGCGGCCGGAGGCCGACCCCGCCGCCTACCGCGTGCTCGCTGGGCATGCGCTTTATCCAGGCGGAGCCGCCGCGGCCGGCGCGGTTGCGCCGCTATGGGGTCTCCTCGAGCAGGGGCCGCTGACGGCGGCTGCGGCGGCCGAGGCGCTGGGGCGGCCCCTGCGCAGCGTGGTCAACGCGGCCGGCGTCTTGGCCAAGATGGGGTTCGTGACGCTGGGGCCCGGCTGACGCCGGAGATTGCCAGTCGGCGGCGCCGTGTTATCCGAGGGCGATGCTGGACTCCACGATCGCCTACGGGCTCACCTTCCTCGTGCCGGCCGGCGACAGGGCCATCGGCCTGTCGCTGCGGCTGTACGGCGAGTTCGCCCGGCCAGAGGTGGACTTCCTGCTCGCCTGCGCCGGCGAGCCGGGCGTGTTCATCGACGTGGGGGCGAACGTCGGCGCCATTTCCCTGCCGTTCGCCAGGCGCCGGCCCGACTGGCGGGTGATCTCGATCGAGGCGCACCGCGGACTCGCCGGGCTGCTCACCGCCAACGCGCTCAACAACCAGCTCTACAATGTCGAGGCGATCCACGCCGCCGCCGGGCCGAAGGAGGGTCTGGCGCGGTTCCCGGCTCCGCCGCTGGACGCATCCCTGAACTTCGGCGGCGTCGGTTTCGGCTTCGACGCGCCGAAGGAGACGGTGCGGATGCTGACGTTGGACGATCTCGCGCCGCCCGAGACCCGGCTCGTGAAGATCGACGTCGAGGGTTTCGAGGCCCAGGTCCTGGACGGCGCCGGCGGGCTCATCGAGAGCCGCCGGGCGATCTGGCTGATCGAGGCGGCGGGGCGCGATCGGGAGGCGCGGGCCTCGACCATCGGCCGGTTTCAGGCGGCGGGCTATGACGTCCACTGGTTCTACGCCCCGTTCGCCACCCCCGCCTCTCCGAAGGGCAAGCCGGGCAATCCGGTGGTGGGCGACGTGAACGTGGTGGCGACGCCGCCGGGCGTTACGCCGCCCTGGCCGCTGCAGCGGGTGCAGGACCCTGGCGAGTCTGCGCCGCCCAGCGTCGCGGGCTACGACTACCTGCTGTCCTACGGCTATGCGCCGCTGACGCCCGGCTGAGCCGCCGCCGCGTTCAGGGCCTCGACCAGCCGGTCCACCTGCACGGGCTTGGCCACCACGTCGTCCATGCCGGCGTTCCGGTACTCGGCGATCTGGTGCTGCATGGCGTTGGCGGTCAGGCCGACGATCGGCGTGCGCGGCCGCCCTTCGGCGGCCTCCCGGCGGCGGATCACGCCGGTGGCGGTCGGTCCGTCCATCTCGGGCATCTGGACGTCCATGAGGATCACGTCCCAGGGTTCCCGCTCCCACGCCGCCACGGCGGCGCGGCCGTCCGGGGCCACGGTGGCGGCGACGCCGAGCTGCTCCAGCAGGGTCTTCAGCACCACCTGGTTGACCGCGTTGTCCTCGGCGACCAGCACCTTCAAGGCGGTCTCCCGCGGGGTTGGCGGCGGCGGGGCGGCGGTCGGCGGGGCTGGCGCGCGGGCGATGCGCTTCAGCGGCAGGAGCACGGTGAACGTTGCGCCCTCTCCGGGCGCGCTCTCGACGCCGATCGAGCCGCCCATCATCTGGGCCAGGTCGCGGCAGATGGCGAGGCCGAGCCCCGTGCCGCCGAACCGCCGGGTCGTCGAGGCGTCGGCCTGCTCGAACTTCTGGAACAGGCGGGCGGCCTTCTCGGGCGGAATGCCGATGCCGGTGTCCTGGACAACGAGCGACAGCGCGCCGCCGCTGCGGCCGACCGTGACCCGCACCGACCCGGCCTCGGTGAACTTGAGCGCATTCGAGATCAGGTTGTGCAGGATCTGCCGCACCCGCAGCGGATCGCCGCGATAGACGCCGCGGGCGGCGGGGGCGACGGCGACGTCGAACGCCAGCCCCCTGGCCTCGGCGACGGCGACGAAGGTGGCGTGGGCGCCGCGGGCCAGCTCCTGGATGTCGAACTCGGCGTCCTCGAGCTCCAGCTTGCCGGCCTCGATCTTCGAGAGGTCCAGGAGGTCGTTGAGGATGGCGAGCAGGCTCTCCCCGGACTGACGGATCACCTCCAGCCGCTCGCGCTGGTGCGGCGGCAGGTCCTCCATCGCCATGGCCTGGGCCATGCCCAGCACGCCGTTCAGCGGCGTGCGGATCTCGTGGCTCATCGCCGCCAGGAAGGCGCTCTTCGCCTGGTTGGCCGCCTGGGCCTCGGCGGCGGCGAGGGCGAGGGCCTGTTCGGCCTCGCGCCGGTCGGAGACGTCGCGCAGCAGGGCCGTGTAGATCTGGCCCTTGGAGGTCATCAGCTTCGAGAGCCCCACCTCCAGGGGGAACACCTCGCCGTTGCGGCGCAGGCCGAAGATGTCGCTGCGATCGCTCATCCGGCGGCTCTGCGCCTCGCCCGCCGCGAAGGCCTCGACGTGCTTGCGGTGCGAGGCCCGCAGGGCCGGCGGGATCAGGCGCTCGATCGACTGCCCGACCATCTCGTCCGCCGACCAGCCGAAGGCCGCCTCGGCGCCGGGGCTGAACACCAGGATGCGCAGCCGGGCGTCCAGCACGACGATGCCCTCGGACGAGATGTTGAGGATCCCGTTGAGCACGTCCTCGAGATTGTCGTTCAGGCCGGCGCGGGCGGCGAGCGCGCGCCGCAGGGCCGCGCCCATGCGCCGGCCCCGCTGGCTCAGGACCTGCCGGATCGCGCCGCGGGTCTTGGGAGAATCGGAAACGCTCACGAACTCTACTCAGCCGATCTGGGGCCGTTGTGGCCAGCACCCTTAGGGTGAACGGGTGCAAGCGCCGGGATGTCGGCTCGCTCAGGCCGCGGGGCGGGCGCTGTCCAGGCCGCCCGCGCCGGCGCCGTGCTGCAGGTCGCGCAGGATGCTGAGCAGGCCGAGGGAGGAGGCC
>Ga0268287_100122_pt1 | contig 55759 bp, 39 predicted proteins | sample MetcocultureR3M_FD_191348 | JGI IMG/M metagenome (GOLD analysis project Ga0268287, IMG submission 191348) | Soil microbial communities from Anza Borrego Desert, Southern California, United States - Methanotrophic co-culture R3-M | ecosystem: Environmental > Terrestrial > Soil > Desert | place... | reverse complement strand
CGGGGCCGATCCGTGCATAAACTTCGTTGCCGCGCATGATGACGATTTCCTCACCCTGGTTGGCGCGCTCGAGGACTTCTGCGAAATTTTTGCGGGCTTCGCTGATCTTGTAGCGGGTCTGGGGCATCCAACCCTCCGATATTGGCTTTCGACCAACTTATACCACGGCTTCCGAGTGCGTACAACTGCGATGTACATATCACCTCCGATAAGAGGTACTTATCGATGGTAGAGATACCGACCCGGAACTGTACCATGTGACGAACTTTAATATTTCGCTAGAGTTCGTTTAGGAAATCATTTACCATGATTTCAATGGCTTACGATCTCGCGAATATCAGCATGACAGCCCTCATGCGACCGGCTCTCGACGCGGGCACCGCACTCACCCGGCTGGATGAGCGCATTGCCCGCTCGCCGGTCGGCGCCGGCTTTCTCGAGCGGCAAAATTTCGCCGATGCCTGTGCCTCGCTGTGGATCGACGGCGAGCTTGTCCATCTCGAAGACCTCGTCCTCCATGACGCCACAAAGGATGTTCGCACACCTACGCACGAACTGACCATCGCCCGCGACGTTCTTCGCACCCGCCGACGCATCGCAGGTCAGTTGCCGGATTGGGCGCTATCCGCGGATGGCATCCGGGCGCTGCGGCAGACTTCTGAGATCACATCTACCAGCCCGGGTGAGGCAGGGGCTCCCAGCATCATTCGGCCCGCTACCCTGTTCGATGCGGAAGGGGAGGGGTACGATGGTGATGATGCCGGAAATCTACCCGGCGTCGACTATGCCGCTATCGATGCGGTGCTGGCCCGATCGGCGGCGGCCATCGAGCACGCCACACGTCCCGGGCGCGCGACGGCCAGCGGTCCCCAAAAGGATCCGATGATCTACGATCTCGACTGGGACGAGGATGCCCGGCTCGACGAATGGCGCGGCGTGCTGCGCCAGGCCGAACAACTGCCGGCGGTGCTGCAGGCGATCGTCGCCCTCGATGCCTGGAACGAACTGTCCGTGCTGCAGCACGCGCCTTGGCTTGGCCGGCTGTTGTGCGCTTCGATCCTGCGCCAGGCCGGCATCACCGCCGGCGCCCATCTCGCCGCCATCAATCTCGGCCTGAAAACCATTCCGGTCGATCGGCGCAGGCATCGCGATCGCGAAACCCGGCTGCTGGCCATCACGCAAGGGTTTTTGGCGGCCGCGGAGATCGGCATGAAAGAGCATGACCGGCTGACACTGGCGAAAGCGATGATGGACCGAAAACTCGAAGGACGGCGAACGTCTTCGAAACTGCCGGAGCTGGTCGAGCTGGTCATGGCAAAACCATTGGTGTCGGCTGGTATGGTGGCGAAGACGCTCGAGGTCACGCCGCAGGCGGCGCGGCGGATCGTTTTGGAGCTCGGCCTCAGGGAGATGAGTGGGAGGGGGAGGTTTCGGGCTTGGGGTGTAGTTTAGGCAGCTCAATTCTCTGTGGCCTCGCCCTCAAATCGGTCGCCGTCGCTGCCAATGTGCTGGGCCAAGGTAAGGAAGAAGCCGCTATCCGCGTCATCAATTTGCTGGCTGGTGCCTGCGACGATCGCAGGCCATTCGGCAAGCTGTTTTTCTGGCCACATGTTTGTTGGCGCTTCGATCCGGGATGATCGAAATCCCTTTCATTAACGAGCTTTTCGACCGCCTCGGAATTCGTCCGGACGACGGCTTTGCCTCGATCCGTGATCTGGTCGATTCTGCCATGCAGTACAGGCGTGCAGCACTCCGTCGCGCTGGCGGGACGCGACTTGCATCGATCTGCAGACCGGCAAGGTAAGTGACAATAAAATTTGAGGGAGGGGCTACAGGCAGGCGCAAGGAGTCCCTAAGATCTATGCTTCACCCCAGCAGCACTTTGGAGCCTTAGGGGCATCCGACGAACCAGGAGGCTGTACCATTGAGCATCGATATCACCCCGCAAGAGGCGATGAAACGCCTGGAACAGCACTTCGGCTCGCGTGAAGGCGTCCTAACGCACCAACTGACAACGTTGTCGACCTCCGGGCAGCCTGTCGACATCACGTTCTATCGACGCAAGCCGCTCGTGAATGTTCGAGTCAGCACCAAGCTAGGAGCCGCTCGACTCTATGGGCTGGAAAGCCGTCTCCCGAGGCTCTTGAGAAGCATCGAGTTTTCGAACGGTGCCATCGCTGGTCTAAGTGAGATCTGGACGGTCAACCCGATGCCGATGGAGGGGTTCACCCAAGAGGAATTGGACGCGGTCGATCTTGCTCAAGCAGAAGAGCGCATGGGGCCTGGGGGCGAAACATTGAGGAAGATGATCCGCAAGACGTACCACTGCAAAAGCAGGGCGGAGGTCGACTACTACATACGCCGCTGGATCGCGTCCTAGCGAGGACGCGATGTTCACGTCGCCGAAATTTCACCGCGGTTTCGGTCGAGCTGATTGCGGATCCGTTGTGGCATCTGCCATTGTGGCGGCGGCGGATTTTGCTTCAACTCTGCTATGAGGTCCCGCTGATTTTGCAGCTCCTTCTGGCCCCGCGGTTCGAGGCCGCTCTCGTAAGGAAGCAGCCGAGCCATCTCAGCCTCGGCTTCGTCAAACGCCCCGCAGTAAGCGAGAACAACAGCATACTGGCTACGGACCGGAATGACGCGACCCGCAAGCTTTAAGCCCAGAATTGTCGGCATCAGGTTTCGCTCGATGACGTCTCGCGCACCGATGTAGTCATGTCGCTCAACAAAGTCGTCCACCAACTCCTGGCCGACCCTGACAAACGAGTCCAGTGAATGCGCCATCGAATAGAATTTCAGCGCATGGACGTGGGCAAGGCCGGGATGATTTCCTGTTGCCTTTATTGCCTTGGCTTGTAGATCGAGCGCGTCGGCTAAGTGTTTGAGATCGTCGGTATGGCTCTCATCACCCTTCAGCAGCGGGAAAATCTTGTCAGGGTTGTTTCCCATCACGTCGCCAAGTCGAAGGCCAAGTAGATCATAATATTCAACGATAAGATCGAGCGTCGCGGTGACGCAATCGTCCATGAAACCTAGCTCGAAGAGCGCATGAGCGTAATTATACTTCGCCACGCGAAGATGCTGCGGGGTTTGTGGCAGAACGCGGCCTAACTCGGCCATCGTTGCCCTGACGGTGACGATATCCTTGGCGCGAGCGGCGAAAATCATGCGTTTCATGCCGACGGCGAGACGTTCTGATAGTCCAAGATCGTTCCGCCGAACCAACTCATCCATGCGATCGAGCTTGGCGCGAATGTCCTCGTCGTCACCGTCCTTGAAGTGCGCAAAAACCAGCCCGTCCAACGCCCAGAAGCGGTCTTCTGCAGGGATATCGTCTGAAGCCGCAACCAGATTGAGATACTCGGTGATCTCGTCCATGTAGCCCAGCTCATGGAAGATTTCGTCGGTCGCCATTTCGACGAGCGGTTTGATATTGCCCAGCGCGACGAACATGCGGAGCAGCAGGAAGACGCGCTGACGATCATGATTTCTGGGGAGTGCCGCCATGAGCAGATCGCGGATGGCTTCCTGCGCTTTCCTAACCGTCTCCGCCCCGCAGCTATCGAGATGAGCGCCCCCCAGCGATCTCATGGCGTCATGGATTTTGAAGCGATCCACACCGAAAACCTGAATCGCACCGGTCAGGCGCAGTCGTCGGAAAGCGGCGGCCGCTGCAGGTTTTTCAAGCGCAAAAGTAGCCTTGAGAACATCACTGGCTTCGGACTGATTGAGAGGAACGTCACTGAGGCTAAGCGCGGCTACAGCCCGGCGCTCGTCATCGCCGTAGCCCTCAAACACCCCGGCGAGGATCAGCTCCTGGGCGGTCTCGACGATGTGCGTCCGCTCTTCGAGCGCAACGCAGAGCCGAATGACATCTCCACCGTAATTGTTGGCCGCGATCTTCAGCGCATTCTGCGTATAGAGCGGTAGCCCACCCGTGAGTTTGAGCAGGCGCTCATAGGTCGAATAATCGCCTTTGCACCCGAGCGATGAGCCTTCGGCGGCCGCGGTTTCATTGGTCCAGCCCAGGAGCGGTTCCGCTTGAACGCCCAACGTCGCTTCAATGCGAGCGACCGCAGGGTTCGGTTGTGCCAGCAATACGAAGTGTAGGTGGGGAGAGGCTTGGATCAGTGAAACCAAGTCGGTCGCCGGCACGCGATGTGCGTTGTCGAGCACCAAGGTGGCGGTGAGGTTGCTTTCCGCGAGGTGACGCCCGATAGCGAAGAGGATTTCCGTGCCCGTCGCTCCGGGCAACAGAATTTCACTGAGCTTGCCGCTGGTTTTCCCGAACAGCCGCGCCGCGAGCTCACGAGCAACAGAACTCGCCAAGGCCGGCCCGGAAATGTCGGCGACGTCGTAGTACGCCAACCTATCGCTCGTGTGCAGGGCCGTTTGTGACACCCAAGAGGTCTTGCCGGCTCCAGAGAAGCCAGTGACCAGTCGAACGCGGTGCTCTGTAACGAGTGGAGGTTCTTTGTCTTGCGGTCGGTATCGAAGGGGAGGGGCCGGAAAATCCTGCAGTTGGATCACCAACTGCTCAAATAGGCTCGGGAGTTCCTGCACGACGAAGGTATGATTGGGGTTCGGTTCGATCCCCGCGGCTGCCGCCATGATTCTGCCCGCGAGCTTCCAGACGAGTGTTTCCGGCGCCAAAATCGAAAAAGGCAAACTGCTGGCTGCTGCGCGGCAAGCCCCGAATCCCTCCGAGACACTGTTCCACGGCGCGGGCAACGCTTGCTCACGCGCAGACGAATTGTCCGGCCAGTGCAACACAACATCAGAGGGCCAAGCCGCGCTTTTGAGGCGATCCGTCAGCCCGGGACCCGGAGCGCTGTTGGTTATGATCAAGAACTCGGCCGTGCCGCGCCTGCGGCCCTCCGCGTGCTCAGTGCGGATTGCATCGAACCGTGACAGAGCGCCGTCTATGTCGCTGAAAATAAGGTGTGAGCTTCGTGTTTTGACCTGCGCATAGATGCGCTTGTCCGGAAACACGAGTTCCACGTCTTCGTCGTTCTCTACCACGATGTGGGTGACGCCGGCGGCGCCTGCTTGAAACAGGCAGGCCACGGCATAGAGATGTTGGTATAGGAAGCCGCGATGGACGGCTTCGATACGCGCAAGCTGGCGACTGTCCAGATTGAAATTTTCGATCTCTGCCGCGCTCGCCATGTGTCTCAGATGTTCCCGGCTAGGTAAAACATAATGCTTGGTAATTCTCTATCGCTGATTGCGAAGAGAGATGCAAATCATAGACAGTACTATCCATGACACGACTGATTCGGAAACGTTGAAATCAAGCAGACAGTTGCGCGGAATGGCAGCGGGAACGACAATGCATCCAACGCATGCTCAACGACAGCGGGAAACCCTCGAACAACGATTTGAGTTGGATGAAACTTTCCTGTCTTCCCCAAATACTGCGGCGCTCAAGTCAGCCGTGATACGCGCCAAAGATCGCCGGAGTGGCGACCCAGTTGTTCTCAAGTATTGGTCGAAAACCGGAACCGCGGTTGACTCAGATCTGCGAGAACTTTGGCGGCACGAAATGCGTCAAAGTGAGCGAGTTAGGTCTTTCCCTCGCGCAGATGAAGTTATCGTCGATGTATCAGGCTCGGGAGAGTGTGACGACGCATTCTACATCATCATGCCGAGCGATGTTGCGCCTCTCGAATACGCCTCGCAGTTTCTCCGTTCCGACCACTGGTTACGTGGCCTACATGGAGCGCGCCAACGGTCCTTCCTCTGGAAGAACTTGCGCCGTCTGGCGGAAGCCCTTGGGGCGGTGCATGGCCAAGGTTTGGTCCACGGGCGAATAGATGCCAGAGCTATCTACTCCACTGGTGCCGCTACCAAACCAGACTTCCGGCTCGGCGGCTTCGAGTTTTGTCTTCGGGTTGCTGAGCTCAATAAAGCTCCGTTGAAAGTGATCGCGAAAAGTCGTCCGGTCGGTTCGGTTATTTTCTCGTTCCTCGACGACTGGCGTGCTCTTGGCAGCGTCGTTGCGGATCTGGTCGGCTTAACGGCGGCATCCCTTGCAGAGGAAGAGGTGCAGTTCATTGCAGGTCGAACGAAGATAGACCTGCGGCCATCTGAAATCGACCTGATAAGATTGTTGTTTGAGCCCGAACGCAATCGCATTCTCGATGCAGCAACAGTAACAGGTCGAATTGACGCAATTCTCAACGAATTGGATGCAGAGGTATTCGCCGGCAATGGGCGATATGTGCTGGCCCTTCGGCTTGGACAAACAAGTCGCCTGTCGGCAACCTTGAATGCAGCCTCTGGTGATGCGTTCGACACCGACGATGTCGATTCTCAGGTCGATTTTGTTCGAGCCGATCTCGAAACAGGCGCCACTTTGACGCGCACGCCGAGAGGCGATCTCCTGCTGATGACCGAGAGCTTGGTCTATGATCTTCAGCCATTACGTGTTGCTGGAGCCGATGAAACTTGGAACATCGCTTCCTGTAATAGCGCCCGTTTCAGGGACGACGTCATACTTGGCCGCCGCGAAACGATTGACCTTCCAGAGCACCGGATCGAGATCATCCGGTTTGCAGCTGCGACGGGACGTTTGAATGAATTGCGCTCTGATGCTCTTGATTGGAGCGCTGCGTTCGAGATAGCCACCGATGATGATCCGGGTCTCGTTGTCCGACGTGGCCTGCTTCTCGCGCAGATTGCCGAAGCGCTGTTCAAGGTGGCTGAAATCGCTCCAGTTGAGTTGGTGGGTCAGCGGCAGCAGGGAAACCAGCGGATCGTCGAGATTGCAGCGAGTGATTCAGAGCAACGACTGCGTCTTTCGGAAGCCCTTAATGTGGATGAACCACATAAACTCATGCGGCGACTCTTCGACCGGGAGGAGGCCGACGTAGATGCAGAATGGCAGCTAACTGAAGCGGCCGGTCTTGGAATGACGGTTCGAGCTGCTGCCAACGTTCGCTTCATCCGTCCAATACAGAAAAACAACCGAAGGCTTTACGAATTCCAAGTTCTCGACGGTGTGCTCCCGCCGAATGCTCAACTCCATCTGCGCAGGGTCGATGAGACAGGCACAGAGCAAGTGCTTCGTCGGCGGCTCAGGATGCTGACAGTGCTTTCGACACAGTCGGAACTTGCCAATATGCTTCTTGATCCGCGGGCGCGGCTGCGGTCCTATGAGGACGATCCCCTTATCGAGGATGAGCACTTCGGCAAGCTGGACAAATCGAAGCAGGATGCGTTGCGCTCGATTTGGTCAACCGGTCCGGCACAGTTGGTCGTTGGTCCTCCTGGCGTTGGGAAGACCAGGCTGGTCACAGAAGTGGTACGGAGAGCTCTAGCTGGAGATCCTACGATCCGCCTTCTGCTGAGCGCTCAGGCGCATCAGGCCTTGGATCATCTTGCGGGATCCGTCCAGACCATGTTGAAAAAGAATGGATTGACCGACGATGTAATTTTAGTTCGATCGAAAGCGGACAACGGAGCTGGCCTTTCCGGAGCGCAAACCCCTGATCGGGCAAAAGCGTATCTAAAGGAGCTAAGCGAAAGCCCGCTCCTTAGGCGCGCGCCGCGCGCCATTCAGCAGTCATTGCGTGAGCTTACCGCAGCTGCTGATGTCACAGGAAATCTACGGGCAAAGCTGTCAGCGACGACATTGCGCGAGCGGCGTTCATTCGAAGCGCTCGTTCTGGAATCAGCGAACATCCTGTTCTCGACCACGAACTCGGGAGACCTCGCCCGATTGATCGAGGACGGCGTTCAGTTCGACTGGACGATCGTGGAAGAGGCGGCAAAGGCGACCGGGCCTGAACTTCTCGCTCCACAACTGCTTTCCATGCGGCGGTTGCTGATCGGGGATCATAACCAACTCCCGCCCTTCGATACGGACCGGATCGCGGCGTTTCTCGAGGACCAAACGCGAGTGAAGCGGGCTTTGGCAGAAAGTGATGCACTCATTGGCAACATATTCCGCGATTTCGGTTTGGATGATCTCCGGGACGCAATCGAGGACGAGGCAGTGCTGAGCGAGGTCAGCGCTTCGGCGCGCCGCATGCTGTTATTGTTTGAGAGCTTGGTGACCAACGAGCTCGATCGGCAAAGGCGATCTGACCAGCGCCGGCGGCGTGTAGCGACAGAGCTCCTAGAGCAGCACCGGATGCACCCAGCCATCGCAACCGTAATTTCGCAATGCTTCTACAAAGGAACGCTCGACACATCAAAAGAGCGCGAAAAAGAATTCTACAGCGAGGCGCCACCATTTGTGATTACGGACGAGCGGCTGCCCGCATCTCCGATTGTATTCATAGACCTTCCTTACGTTCAACGAGAGGCGGGCGCCGAAGAACAGCGCCCCACCTATCACAATCCAGCGGAGCTGCAGGTCGTGCTCTCTGCCTTAGGAATGCTTAGAGCGGCTCCAACAAAACCGACCGAGCCTGTGACCCTGGCCGTTCTTTCGCCCTACAACGAGCAGGTCGAACGGCTGGGGCGTGCGATCGAGGATGGCTTGCAAAGCAAATTGACGAGCCTGATTGACTTCAAACCGGGAACAAACGCGCCAGGTTTCGAAAGCACAGTCGATTCGTTTCAGGGCAGCGAAGCCGACGTCGTCGTTGTTTCTTTGGTCAGGAACAACGACCATGTGGGGCGAGCTGCGCTCGGAATCTTACGTGATCGGCGCCGCATGAACGTTTTGATGAGCCGAGCCAAATGGAAACTCATTATTGTCGGCAGCATGGAATTCCTGCGCGTGCAGGGGCGTCGGTATCGTCGTCACGACAAAGATGATCGAACCGCTCCAGCTTTTCTGGCGAAAATGTCGGAGGTCTTCGACCAGTTGGCGAAAGAGACGCTTCCGGACGGGAAAACGCCTAAGTTCACTGCGGTGCCTTGGGACTCGTTCAGAACGGACGAAACGTCATGAGCGACAAGAGCGCCGTGCGTGTCGCGGTACCGGTAAAGCTAGCGCGTCTCAGGGTATGGGTCGACAAAGGTCGTCATTGGAGCGGCGTCGACCGCCTTATACTATGGGCGCTTACGGTCGAGCCTACTACCGCCGGTGAGCTTGCCAAAGTTGCCTGCATCCCGGCGCGATTGATTACGGAAATCATCCTTCGCATGATGCGGTATGGATGGGTGGAGTTGGCGGCTGCGCCTAGGGGCGCTTCATTCCGGGCCACCGAGGCAGGTCGTGAAGCTGTTGAGACATTCGAGACATTGCCGCCAGTCACGCGCCGAGTAGCTCGTAGGATTTCCTTTTCGATGGAGCCATTCGCATGGACAGCATATGGACTGCGCGATCTGAAACCGTACCGCCCTGCCGAGCTTGAGGTAATTGAGCGTGAGCACGATGTCCGGCGTCTAGTGATCGACGGGGGATGGGGGCGATTGTCTAGCTTGGAGCTTTATGCTGCCGCAGATCAGGTCGTTGCTGACGACGAGGAACTGTCCAGTATCGACTACAGCGCATCGGATGCCGTCGACCAGTTTGCGCTATTTACCGTGATTGGCAAAAGGATCAAAGGGTTGCCACCTGATCCGCCGGAATCGCTTGTTGCGGCAATCAATCGGGCAGCAAGCGAGAAAAAGTCCGGCACGGCGATGACGATTAAGCCGCTGCAGCGGGCGGGAGCAGCAACCACAAGCAATGGCCGTATTCGTACCGTCGCACTCGAGCCGGATGACATTGTCTTGAGCGGAAAGGACCACAGAGATCGTCTTGTGGAAATTCTTCGGCAGGCGCGCTCCAGGGTGATCATGCACTCGACGTTCTTGCGCGAGGACGCATTTACCGAGCTACAAGAGGAATTCGCGAGGGCCGCGAAACGTGGCGTCGGGATTGACATCTTTTGGGGGGCAGATCGCAACGAACGAGATCGCCTTGCCAATCTCGAGGCTGCGATCGCGATCAACCACCGGATCACAGCGGACAATGCGTTGCGGGGTCGAGCAAGGGTACATTTGTACACGACCCGCTCGCATGCCAAGTTGTTGATCGCGGACGCTACAGGACGCGCGCCAGGTGACTATGTCGCCGTCGTCGGATCATGCAACTGGCTGTACAGCGGATTCAATCGCGTGGAGACGTCGATCGTTCTACGGCATCCTCTCGCCGTGGCCCGAGTCGCTCAGGAGTTTGCCGAACTTGTCTTTGGTATCACCACGAGTTCCGACACCGCGTCCGATTTGACTGCATTGGCTCGTACGCTTCGGACGCACCCTGCAGCCGATGGTGAAGCAGAGCTACAACTCCTCAGAGGGGATGAACATGCCGAGTTGATGCGTCTTGCACGTGAGACGGCCGACCAGATGATTATGGTCGGTGGCGACCGGCTCGGATTGGCGGCGGAAGCTCGCACGATTATTCCGATGATGGCCGCCGCTAAGCGGTCAGTCAAAGGGGTAATTTGCTACTCCAAGCCTTCTGGCCCGGTCACGCACAGAGACGCAAAGGACCTCGCGAGCATCGCGCACAAGGCTGACGTACGGCTCGTACAGATCGAAGATCGCGAGTTGCACGGGAAATTTCTTCTCTGGGATAACGATCATCTAGTGATCACGAGCCTGAATTGGTCTTCTGCAGACACCCGCTCAGACGCACCTCTGGGCGAAATCGGCGTCTACATTAAGAGTCCGGGGATCGCGGCGGATGTGCGGCGCCGGTTGATCGAGGGATGGCCATCTGTCGATCCGCTGACCCCCGTCACTAGATCACGAAAAAGAAGAGGCAAACGGAGGAAACGATCCTCACAGCAAAAATAAAACTTTTCGGGGCACCCTATTGGACCGAGTTCAATGAGACCTTCGGACGATTGAGATTTTACGTCGGTTCACCTCTGCTTTGCCTTCGACTGTGTTGTCCATCTTGTATTATTCGGTGGCAAGCGGGTGAACATACTAAGCCTGAATCAGGTGATTGGGAGGGAATTTGAATAATCCGGGTGGGGCTGAGGGCCCGAAGCAGACATTTAGGTTCATTCGTGGTGGCGATGCCGATGATCGCGAATATGATTGGGGTGAGGGCTCTGAAATCGTTCGCAAGGCTCTGTCGGAGTCGTTGAACGCGAAAAATGTTGCATTCCTGCTTGGAGCGGGGTGCTCGTCGTTACGTATAGACAATGCCGAGGTTGGTATTCCGACCATGGCGCCGCTTGCCGCGGAATTTACGAAGGTGCACGAGCAGGATGTAGCGGGGCTCCCTACCAATGCTGAACGCAAGGCGCTCGTTGAGCAGCTAGGCATCGACATCGGCGCGGAGGAATATGCGCGCAATCTCGAACGCCTGATGGAGTTGCTTCACAGTCTGCGCTTTTCGCTGGGGCGAAGCTCGCTTGACGTATCGAAAAAGCAACTGATCATTGTCGAGTCGATCATCAAGAAGGTCCAGGCATTTCTTTGGGCCAAATGCACCAAAGGGGCTTTCGCCAAAGGCGATCGTGCCGTCCTGAACCTGTATGAGACCTTCTACCGCAAGCTCGTTCTCCGTGATCGCTCATTGCCTCGGCCCTGGGTGTTCACGACCAACTACGATCTTTTCAACGAGACAGCGATGGACAGGCTTGGCCTGCCATATGCAAACGGGTTCTCCGGCGTTGTCGAGCGCCGCTTTAACCCTGCGACATTCCGGTATGCACTGGCCGAACAACTCGATCTGACCAGCCGCAAATGGTCAGCGGTCGACGGTTTCGTCTATCTTTGCAAAATCCACGGCTCGATCAGCTGGACAGAGGATGATCACGGTCTATTCCCGATCAGGGAAGCCGCAGCGTCTGAAGAGCCTGGTAAGGTGATGATCTACCCCACGCCGGCGAAGCAGAATGCTAGCCTCGGATCGCCATACGCCGACCTTTTCCGGGAATTCCAGTCACGCGTCGTTCGCGAGCAGAGCGTTCTATTCACGATGGGATATGCGTTCGGTGACGAGCACATCAACAATATTATCTACCAGGCACTGACGATTCCGACATTCAGGCTGGTGATCTTTGTCGATCCCACTCTTGGGGGTGACATCGCCAAGCTGAAAGCCCTGAACGATCCCCGGATCTGGATCATCGGCGGCGAAGGCCCGGAAGCCGGGCGCAAGGCGCATTACTTCGACACCATTATCGAGCAGTTCCTTCCACAGCGGCCGAGCGAGCGCATTGACGATGCTGTGCGAAAGGTTCTGGAGGCGATGGCGCCTCCTCCAAAGAAGAAGGAGGAGGGGGAACAATGAGCCGCGACGATCGTAAACGGGCAATCGGCAAGGTGGTCTCGGTTGCGGCCGACAAATTTGTCGTCGAGATGCATGCCGGCACCGACAACTTCACGGTCGTCGGTTTCGATGATGTCCACTATGTGGCTCGCCTCGGTTCATTCTTGATGATCCCGGTGCAGACCGAATACGTCGTTGCCGAGGTGGTCGGGCTACGCGAGCGTGATGTAGGAAATTCCGACCGACACGCCGGTGATATGGACAAGGCGTCATCGGCAAAATTCCTGGATGTCGTGCCTGTCGGGATGCTTCCTCAAAAGCCGGGAGAGAAATTTCGGTTCGGTGTGTCCATATTTCCGTCCCTTTATGCCGATGCGCTCTATGCCTTGGATGCCGAGCTTGATCGGGTGTTCGAAACGGATGTTCCAAGCGAGCCTGCACCCAAGAGAGGCGAACTGCCGGCTATTCCTCCAGAGGCGACCCGGTTCCGCGCTTTGACGATCGGCCGATCCGTCATTTTCGACGGCTACGATGTGAAGGTTCGGATCGATGAGTTCTTTGGAGGCCACACAGCCGTCCTCGGAAATACGGGCAGCGGCAAATCTTGCACGGTCGCGTCCGTGCTTCAGTCGCTGTTCGATAAACCCGACGAGCATCACGCTCGTGGTGCAACGTTCGTGGTGTTCGACGTCAACGGGGAGTACGCCAACGCGCTAACTCCTTTGGCGAACGGTAGTGGGATTGGCGTTTCCCATGTGATTCTTGACGGAACCGCTGCTGAGGGACGTTTCCGGTTACCCCACTGGTTCCTTGAGCAGTCGGAGTGGGAGTTGCTTTTGCAAGCGAGCGAACGCACCCAGGTGCCAATTCTGCGCATGGCGCTTGGTCTCTCCACGCTGTTTTCGGGGGGGAATGCCCAGGAACTCAATGGGATCAAGAATCACATCCTCGCGACGTGCCTCAGCCAGATTTTGCGTGACGACTCAGGGAGCCCGTCGAAGCACGATCGGATGGTTGGCCTTCTTCAGCGCTTCAAAACCCAGCAGATCAACAACCCGACGATTGCCCAATTCATCAAGATCAATTTTGGACAGATGGCTAATCCGCAAGGGCTGACAAACTATCTGCTCGGTGGAGCGCAAGGTGGAGGGTTTATAATAGATGGGTTGAAGATGCCGGCTTATGCGTCTCTTCCATTTGAGTTTTCCGCCCTCGGTGAAGCGCTGGATCTCGCAATCCTTTATGAGGAGGCGCACGGGAACCGGCAGATTCGGGATTACTGCTCGCAAATGCTCACCAGGTTCAAATCGCTCGAAGAACGGACAGAGTATGCTTTCCTTCGACATGAGCTGCAGGGCGGTGGTGATGTTCCGTCTATGGGGACCTTTCTGTCGCGACTGCTCGGCCTGTCGCAGAATGGAGCGGGATGGCTAAAGCAAAATCAGATCGTGATCATCGACATGAATGCGGTCGAAGATGAAGTGGTGGAGCTTGTGGCCTCGGTCTTGGCGCGGATGTCTTTTCGGCTTCTCCGGCAGGCAGACCCGCGAAATCGGTTCCCAGTGCACCTGCTGCTGGAAGAGGCGCACCGCTATGTTGCATCTACGCCGTCGCGCTATGCGATCGATGCCAGCCGTGTCTTCGAGCGCATAGCGAAGGAGGGACGAAAATATGGTCTTTTCCTCCTAGTCGCATCTCAGCGACCGAGTGAGCTGTCGAAAACAGTGCTTTCGCAATGCTCGAATTTTGTGATTCACCGAATCCAGAACCCGGACGATCTCTCGCATATTCGACAGATGACGCCGTTCATCTCAGACGCCGTCCTGAAACGCCTTCCGTCGCTGCCAAAGCAGCATGCCCTGGTTTTTGGAACCTCCGTCAATCTTCCAACGACGTTTAAGGTCCGCGATGCAGTTCCGCTTCCAGCGAGCGACGATGCAAAAATCCGTGATCTGTGGTTCCACGAACAGGGGCGTTCGGCTCAGGTTCGCATCGCTGTGCCACCTGTCCAGAATGTTGGTGCGGGGGGCGTATTCGATTGATGATCGATGCCTCAAATCTGGAAGAGTTAGCGGCGGCGATAGAGGCCAGCTCCGACTACCGGGTACTACGGCGCCTTCGCCCGCGCGGGCCGGTGGAAGGATACGACGTTGCCGAGACACGCGTGGGCTTGATGGTCGACGTCGAGACGACAGGCCTCGATCCCGATCTGGACGAGATTATCGAGTTGGCAATGGTGCCTTTTCGGTATGCGCTGGACGGCACTGTTGTGGAGGTGCAAGAACCCTTCGACCGTCTCCGCGAGCCGACGAAGCCGATATCGCCTGAAATCACCGCGTTGACCGGTATTTCTACCGCCATGGTTTCCGGCAAGTCCATTGATCCAGATGAGGTTGCCGCTTTTGCTGCATCGGCTGCTGTGGTGATCGCTCACAATGCCGCGTTTGATCGGCGTTTTCTGGAACGCTTCAGCCCAGTGTTTTCAACCAAACCATGGGCCTGTTCCATGTCGGAGATCGACTGGGCAGCTGAGGGGTTCGAAGGCACCAAGCTCTCGTACCTCGCGATGGCCCTGGGTTTCTTTTACGATCGGCATCGCGCCGCAAATGACTGCCTTGCCGCCATTGAGATCCTCGCACGAGAACTGCCGAGGGCGCGCACCCCGGCCCTCGTAAGGCTGCTTGATCGTGCACGTCTACCAACCTGGCGGATATGGGCCGAAAACTCGCCATTCGAATTCAAAGATCTCTTGAAGGCGCGGGGATATCGATGGAACGGCGAGGGGAACGGGAAGCCACGATCTTGGTATTTCGATGTTGCTGACGCTGAAAAGGATGCCGAAATATCCTACCTTCTGCATGAAATATATCGATACGAAGCAGATATTAGAACTGTTCGTGTCACTGCTTACGATCGTTTTTCTAGCAGAGTCTAGGCGATGAATCTTCTCGATTTCATATTAACATGGGCATTCCCTGATGAGTCTGAGCGCGAATTGGCAGTGCTAAATCTATTTTTTTAGGGGGCATTTGTGACTAATCCAGCCGTGAGGCTTTCTCAGTTGCACGCTTGGCGTCACGAAACCGAATTGCGCAGTTTACAGCCTCGGCTCGATGCTTATTGGGCAGTCGATAGTAATAGGCCGGACGGTACCGACGCAGAGCGGGAAAACTATTACCGGCAGGTGGTGGCGCCTCACGAAGACGCCTTTCTCGCCGATTTCCCTCAAGGCGTGCCGGAAAGAACCGCCTGGGAGGTTATCTTGCGCGAGGGGAATTGGCGCTCCGTGCTCAAGAGTTGGCGCCACGATGGGCAACAGATATTTAAGTTTGCGCCCGACTTGTTGGCAATGCTGGCCGATACTGACGTGAATGAGTTGCCCGTCCAGAACCTGCGAATGCCTTACGATACGTTCTATGTCGCTCTTGCACCGGGGCATTTTTTGCCCAACTACAATCGCGACTGGGTGGTCGATGGGTTCTATGTCACGGCTGAAATTTGCCAGGTTGACTCTCTCCGGTTGAGGCCCCGTCCTCCGAACGAACTGATAGCTGAGCAGAGAAAGCAATGGGCGGATCTTGAGCGAATCCCAGGCGCTCTGGAGAGTCTGCGTAAGGACGACTCCGAAAGTTTTGCAAGCTTTGATAGTTACATTGCGAAGCTGTTGGCCGAAAATGCAGCTGCCCAACAACTTTACGACCGTTACCTGCTAGATCCCGATGCGGTGATGGATGAAATCGCTGCAAAGGTGGATATCCCCGGTTCGGGCGAGTGGCGCTCATATTTGATGTTCACGGTGAATTTCACGTTCCGTCGGCGTGATCTTCCTCCGGCGTCGCTTTCATTGACCGATCTTTTGGGCCAGCCAACGCTCCGTGCGCACTACGATTTTGTCTCGCACCGCAATACGGTTGCAGATGGCATCGAACGCGGTCGTCGATCGGCAATTCCAATGGATACCTTTCGAGAAGAAGACGGGCATCCTGATGATCTTCGCAACGTGATTTCCGACCCAACGGTTCTGGAGGAGGTCACGCGACTGGTGTTCAACCTCGTCTGCTATTTGAATTATCCCGAGCGCGATCAGGAAAAACGACTAAGCGATCCGCGGGTCCACGAAAAGGTAACGCGGGCGAAAGGCAAAGCAAGAAAATTGGCCGAAGCGCGAGCACGCCAGGACGGTTGTCGCTGGATTAATTTCTGCGGCTATCGAACGTCATTCGATAGGCGAAAGATGCTCGGCACTTCGGCCGTTGGCCATTGGCGCCGGGGACACTGGCGGAATCAACGGTTTGGGAAGGCGCTGGCAGAAAGCAGGTTGCTTTGGATTCGGCCAACGATGGTTGGGGCCGACAAAGATATCATTGATAGCCGTCCGACGGTTTACGAGGTGTCCCAATAGCCGGCGCCTCGGTCGCTAAGCGGTGGCCTTTTGCTGTGTAGGGCCGATCGGGTGCGGAGCTGCTCGGACGCCACGACAAGCGCCGTAAGGAGAGGTTTGTTGGTTCAATCCGCCTTTACCGGGATGCAATAATTAGAATGCGGTCGATGGGGATGGTTTGTCGCGATGGCAGGGAAGCAATTCAAGAGGACACTTAAACGAGCCATCGACCTGGAGACGATGCTTACGATTTCAAGCGATGCCTTGTTGGGAATGCCCAAAGACGACTACCAGGTTGTCAGGCGGCTTGCGACCAGAGCCCGGCTGGATCGTCGACCGCGTTATGTTTGCGGCTGGTGCGGGCATGCGGTCTACGCTCCACGTGAAGGTCGAACCGGACAGCCTTACTGGAAGCATCATCCGGGTGGTCCTGAAGACTGCTTATGGTGGACCGGGACGCCATCCGGTGTGGACGTAGTCAGTGCGCGGCAGTTTGACGGCGCTCAAGAGAGTCCGTTGCATGCGAAGATCAAAAACATCGTTGCTGAACTCCTCTCAGAGGATCGCCGGACCAAGCCGGAAAGCGTGGTCGTCGATGCATACCTCATCACCGAAGGGGGCCGTCGGCGCCCGGATGTGCGCGCAGTTTATGATGAAGCGCCAATTGTCGTCGAAGTTCAACTCGCGACGACCCAGATTCCGATCATCATCCAGCGTGAAGATTTCTATGATAGCGAGGCGTATCGGCTCCTGTGGCTGACGTGGAAATTTGAGCCGCCGGCGACAAACGGACGACTTCTCAGTTCATTCGAAGACATTTTCTATTCGCACAATAAGAACCTGTTCTCGATGGATAACGAGACCGTTCAGCTCTCACGGCAACGGAACGAGGTCATTCTTCGCGCTTTCTGGGTCCGGGAGAATTTGTGGCAATCCAAGCTCGTCGGTCTTCATGAATTGAATTGGCTTTCGAGCGGCCGCGCTTTTGCCGTGGCACCTGAGACCCGTTGGCACGAGGACTTCTTAGCTCGTTGGCGTGCGGCAACTGGTGGCCATGGGACTCCGAGGCCCGAACGAGGGACGCTTCTTGCTGAACTGGCTGAAAAGCTATCGCTCATCGATGTCGACGACCGCACACTCGAGGAGGCTGATATCGACTCCTTGATCAATTGTTTGCTCTCCCTGCTTGACGGCTACCCGGTAGGGTCCCGTCAGAAGAACCTTGTGGAGGTGTTGAATACATTTCTCAACGTGGAGCGGAGGCATCGGTTTGCGCGCCTCATCCGGCGATTTGCCGAGCTTGTGGACAGGAGAGACATTCTGGAAACAAAGAGCGTCCAGAGCAAGCTGGCGGTTGCGCTCAGGGCGGCGCAGGACGATCCACAAAGCTTGACGGGGCGTATTGCTCTGGCGCTCTTTCCAGAAGCTTTCGCCTTGAGGCATAAATCGATGGAGTAAAAGGTGACTTCCATTCCTCGGCGAGGCGTCGATCCGTAAGCGGTGCGCCACCTTCGTTCACGCCACCAGATCGGTGATACCGGTTTCATCCTTGAGCGTGATGAACATCACGCCTACAGAAGCGCCGAGACGCTACCATTCGTCTCTTACGTAAGGCGCAAATTGAGCTTGTCCTTCAACGCCTGCGGTCCCACGCAAACAGCCTCAATTTGCTCATCCGAAAACGAAAGTATTTTCAGGAAATGAAGCTGGAGAAGCGCCTCAATCTTCTCGCAAAGCACATATAGCTGCATTCCATCAGCCGACTTGTGCTCCGACTTGGGGTCATAGTGCGTCAGGTAGTTTCGGGTGTCCACTATCAACCGGACAAGACGCTTTCTGTCTGCGTCGCTTCCAAACCGATCCTTGAATGGTTCGAGAATCCGCTTCAGTCGGTTTGCAAGGCTGATCTCATTGGCGAAAGCCAGCTTCTGTCCGATCCACTCCTTGTGCGCGTCAGGAGCGGCCTTGATCAGAAGATCCTTCAAGGCGCCGAAATCGGCGGCGGCCATCGCGGTTTCAGTCGAGGTTCGACGGTGCAGCGTTTCAACAGCCTGGGCGAGAGAAAGAAAACGTCCCTCTAGAAATGTATGTGACCCTGCTCTCGTTGAAAAATAGAGGTGCAAGACCGGCAGGATTACATTGTACAACTCGAACCAACTGGCGAATATCTTCTGGGAATTTCCCTGAAGATCGAGGTAGCTATACAACATCCCGAATCTGTCAATTTCGGGCGTCTTATCGAGGTGGTTTTTCGAACGGTAGTACAAGTCCATCTTGGCTGCTTTGGTTTTACCCTCGCCAATCGGTTCCGTGATGGCTTTACTGATCGCCCAGACTTCCGTCACCGACACCGTGGTGTCGACGGCGAAGGATACAAATTCTCGAAGCATAGTAACGATGTTTGTAAAGAAGCGGGGCTTCTGCGGTTCCCTGGCTGATATTTTCAGATAGGCCGAGGCATTTATCTCTGCATGCTTCACGTCGGTCATGGACGGCATGGTGTGTCCGAAACCAACGGATAACGTGAAATCATCGCCTTCATATAGGGTAATCGGCTCGGGGCGACGGTACTCGACCGAGTAAACGAGTGGGTTATCAATTAACGACAGGGAAAGCCCTGAAACACGAAGCCACTCCTCGAAGCCTTGGACGGAGGTGTACTGCTCGTCGAAAAGGATATCCTCATCGGCGTCGAATGCCACACCCAAAATTGCCCAGGATGCTTCGATTTTCGACTTGATGACACCGCCGAAACCGTAAGACAGCTTCCGATAGAAACATTGCTCAAGAGTGAGCATGCCTTCCTTCTCAATCTGGCCGACCACGCGTCCGATGGTCATCGTTTCGTCCTTAAGGTCCTCGGCGGACCCGGTCGGGCCGGAAAAACTTCCTAGGATTTCGAGATGAACCTTTCCGGCTTCTGAAATCGTCAACGATCCTGGTGCTTTGTAGTCCTTCTTGCCGGGAAGCCAAAAGAAGCCTGACCGTACCAAAGGCTCTTTAATGCGCATAACCCCCCCTTTCAAAAGACGTTTGTTGAAGCACAGCCAACGGATAGCCTGTTCGTCCGCAATCAACTTCAATCGCAGCCTATATACGAAGCGCTCGTAGCGATTGCACGCCTATCAAAAAATAAGGGCCGTCTCTGAGGCGAGACTCGAGCCAGTTCCTTCTGCAGCCGCCTGATCTCCTCAGCCTCGTCGTTCGGGTACCTGCACCGATATCAATGTCTGGCAGCGCTTCTCTGTCGTTCATGCCCTATCTTATTCTGATAAACAGTATTCACTAACAATCGGCCATGTGTCGGTTCGCGACGCATAGCTGGCACGACCGAATATAGGTGCTTATTCCACATAGAGAGGGGATCAAGATCCTGAAACCGCTGTATATTTAGGCACCAAGCAAAAATTGGAATAGCAGGGTCTCAGGTTCACATCCCTTCAAGGCGAGGCTGCGCAGTCGGAGCAACATCACGACCGAGGAAGTGAACTCTGGGTATGAGCTTATGCGGTGATTGGATTCCTCATGGGAGATATTTTGTGATTCTGAACCCAACAGGTAGTTCAGATACCGCGGAAAGGTCAGAAGCAACGGACTGGGGGTCTGACCAAGTTCTATATCTAAATTCGTCAGTATGTCGTTGAGAGATATCGAGAGGTTATGTCGGCACGAAGCGCCGCATGATGAGGCCGGCAAAGCCGAATGGACTGCCATAGCGCTCGCCGCCCAACCTGACAGAAGAACAGGTGCAAAACTCTGTACAACCCTCACGACTACCTCTTGTTCTGGTACGCGCAAGCTAAGTATATATGATCGTGAGAAAACCCTGTGATTTCCGCGGGCGTGTGACTGAGGGGACCCTGTGCCGTGAACGACCTTATCAACCAGCCTGATGCACCGCGCCTTATCTATGGCCTTCGGGACACCGGTTACAGCTTCAACACCGCAGCCGCAGACATTATCGACAACTCCATCGCTGCGCAGGCCAGTGAGATCAATGTGAGAATCGAGCTGGCTGAAGATGGCCGAAAGTTCGTGTATTTCGGTGACAACGGCGACGGCATGAACCGCGAACGATTGTTTTCGGCTATGCGCTATGGTGCGCCGGTCCGCGCCAATCTCGCAAGCCTTGGCAAATTCGGTCTCGGCCTGAAAACAGCCTCGAGTTCGGTTTGTATCAAGTTTACGGTAGTCTCACGAACCGGACCGGATGCTGAATTTGCAAAGCTGTCCTGGGATCTCGAACATGTCGAAAAGCAAAATCAGTGGGAGATGTTGCGCGAGCCGATTACTGCTGACGAATACGACATGTTTGACGAGCTTTGCGGCGAAAAAGGTACGCTGGTGATATGGTCCAAGTGTGACCGGCTGCTAGCGAAGGAATACGACGATCCAGGCGGCGCGCGCGAACAAGCTGCGATCAAGCGTCTGGGTGAGCGCCTGATGGAGCATGTCGCGCTGATCTATCACAGGTTCCTCGATACTGGCGATGACCGCGAGCGCAATGTGTCGATTTCCGTAAATGGCCAACCCGTTCAGGCCTGGAACCCTTTCTATCCGCAAAAGTCTGATCAGGTATTGTCGGCAAGACAGCAGCAGCTGGAGATCGAACTTGAAGACGGCAGCGTTGAAATCGCGCACATCAAGGCATGGATCCTGCCGCATTCCCGGGACATGACGAAAGATGAGCAGAAGATCGCAAGAATCACCAACCGCGGCCAAGGCTTCTACATCTACCGCGAGGGGCGCGTGATTCAGCAGGGCGGATGGCTGGGTGTGTTTGGTGTCATAGAGCCGCACTACTCACTTTTAAGGGTGGAGTTTGACTTCACCCACAAGCTCGATGAAGCATTCAAGGTTGACGTCAAGAAGTCGAAGATCCTGTTCGACCCGGCACTCGAGGACGCGCTCCGGACGCTTCTGCAACCTGTTTATCGTGAGGCGGGCAACCGTTATCGTCGCACCGAACGGAAGGCAGCAGTCGAACGCGGCGTGGATCATGGTAGTGCGAACAAAGCTATCGGCAACACACCGGCGACGGCAAAGCCAAGCGTCGAATCTGTTGATCCCTCGAAAAAAACCGCAACTGTTTCGAACAATCGCGGATCCGGAATCAAGCTGCGCGTTCCGGTCGAGACCAACGCCCGACCAGGCAATATTCATGTCGATGCAGTCGAAACCATCACCTCTGGTGATCTTTGGGAGCCCGCGGTGCGCAGCGACGGGGACTCAGGGTTTGTTGCAGGCGTTCGCATCAACAAGCACCATGATTTCTATCTCAAGATCTATCAGAGAGCGGCGGCCAGCGGGTATGCCGTCGAAGGCATGGATCTTCTGCTCTGGGCATTCGCAGTTGCTGAAAACAACAATAGTAATGAGGAGCTCGAGCCAATTTTCGAAGATATCCGGAACGAGATTTCGACCAATCTCAGAAAGCTGTTGCGTGACGTTCCGCTGCCCGACGAAACCGAGTTGAACGGTGGTGAGGACGAAGAGGACTGAAATGCTGGCGGCAAAGCAGTCGTTCATTCTGCGTGAAGTCGAGGAGGGGACCGGGGCTGCTATCGGTCTTGAGGAGGACCGATCCGCCATGCAGACCGGATTGCGGTTGTGGTTCGCCGATCTTCCACGCTCCCACAGTCCAATCGTCACCTTACGACCTGTGGGCCTGAACAGGTTCCGGGCGACGCTGACTTTTGGCAATTTTGCAGCAGACACCATTGGCCAGATGAACCGCGCCGACGAGGAGGAGGTGCAACTGGCCCGTGCTCTGGTGGCATCTGTTGCCGACAGCGCCGATGTCCGCTTCGTGCCTGACCAATCACTCGAGACGTGGCGCATACATGACGGGAGCTTTTCGCTTTCCGCCGAGAAGCGCAACATCGTCGGGCGTTACGAAGAAGATAAGCTCGCTGTCACGTGCCGGGAACTGGTCATTCCGATCCTTGCCGCGATGGCTGAACTCTATGGCTACGATCCTGTTGAGGAACAGGTCGCACCGGCCGGCGAGGTCGAAGGCGAGCTTTCGATCGCGACCGTGAGGCGTCGCGAACGGAATCCCCGCAACCGGTTGCTCGCGCTTCGAATTCATGGGGAGCACTGCCAGGTCTGCGGGTTCGATTCAGAACGTCATTATCCCGGTGTCAACTCCATTATCGAAGTTCACCATATCCAGCCGCTATCCCTGCTCGGCGAACCGCGCGCCTATGATCCTTCCACGGATCTCATTCCGCTTTGCCCAAATTGTCATCGCGCGGCACATACCAGGCGTCCGCTACCATGGAGCCCCGACGAACTGCGGGCAATGTATCATGACTGACCTGCCTTCGGATCTGCCCGCAGATTTCAGGGAACTTGCCTTGCGTCCCCCGGCCGGAAGAGAACTGTCAAGCCGTCTGCTGGAAGCGGAGATCCGCGTTCGTCGACTGGACGGGCGGTTTGTCGCGACGCTCGCAGGCACCCGCACCGTTCGGGGCGAGAAGGCAATCTGGTACGTGGCCAAACCGGACAACAACTGGATTGATGATGGTACAGTGATCCGCCCGGTTCCCCGGGACGCTCCGCAACTGATGCAGCAGATGCTTGCCGGTGCTGATGCCCGGGATCTTGCTTTCGCCGACATAATCCGCCTTCTGCGGATTGAAAACCCGAATATCCCGGTCTCTGCCGACGCCGATGTTTTCCAGCCTGCCATCCGCGCAGCTGCAGAGCTCGGTGACGAGACGCCGGTCCCGGGCCTGAAAGCGACCCTGTTTCGTTACCAGGCTCAGGGCGTCGAGTGGATGGCCCGGACGATAGGTCATACCGGCGGCATCATTCTTGCCGACGAAATGGGCCTCGGAAAAACCATCCAGATAATCGCGCTATTGCTTGGTAACCGACCTTCGAACAACGAGCCTGCACTCATCATTTGCCCGACAAGTCTGATCGCCAACTGGCGCAATGAGATCCTCAGGTTTGCTCCTGAGCTGTCAGTTCTCATCCATCGGGGACCGTATCGCGCCGGTACGACGAGGGGCCTGCAGCGAGCGCAGATCGTGCTGGCGACTTACGACACCGTCGTCAACGACATCGCAATTTTCTCCGGCATGACCTGGAGCTGGGTCATTTGCGACGAGGCTCAGGCGCTCAAAAACCCTGACTCTGCCCGCCGCAAAGCGATCGCAACCATTCCAAGGCGCCGGATGATCCCGATGACGGGTACGCCGGTGGAGACGTCTCTCCTCAATCTCTGGTCCCTGGCTGATCTCGCAATCCCGGGTTTGCTCGGCAGCCGTCCGGGGTTTGAAGCTCAGTTCCCTGACACGGAAGACGCGGCCCGCAACCTTGCGCATCTTACAGATCCGGTTGTCCTGTGTCGCAAGGTGCGGGACGTGGCAAGTGATCTCCCCGAACGCATCGACATCGACCTGCCACTGGAGCTTGGTGATGACTTGTCGGTGCTTTACGATGCGGTTCTTGCCGATACGCTACAAAAATACCCCGTGGCCGGTGCTCTGGTCGCAACCGGCCAGCTCCAGCTCTTTTGTGCCCATCCGTGGCTGCAGGGTACAGACGGACCTACAGATGCCAACGACGATGCGACCTACCTCAGAAAACCGGGGTTACCGCTCGTTACGCCCAAGATCGAGCGGACGCTCGCCATTCTTGAAGAAGCTTTCCGCACAGGTCAGAAGGTGCTTGTGTTTGCCATTTTCAACCGATGTGGCGACATAATTCGCGAAGCGGCCGGGGATCGATTCCCAGACGCATTCTGGGATGCGATTAACGGATCAACCCCGCAGGATGACCGACAAGCGATCGTCGACGCATTTACCGCGCACCCCGGACCTGCTTGCCTGTTTCTCAATCCGAAGGCAGCGGGCGCGGGCCTTAACATTACAGCGGCTACAATTGTTATCCACTACACTCAGGCCTGGAACCCCGCGCTTGAAGCCCAGGCAAGTGCCCGCGCACATCGTCGAGGCCAGACAGAGCCCGTACGTATCTACCGGCTGTTTTACGAAAACACCGTCGAACGGGTCATGATTGACCGGTCCGCCTGGCGCCGTGAGATGGGCAACGAAGCCGTACCGGTATCGACGCGAGACGCCGAGGATCTGCAGCGCGCCCTGACGATACGGCCGGAGAAGGAACTGGAATGACGAGCCAGACTTACGAAAAAGAGCTCACTGCCAACGACACCGGCGAGACGGGCGCGCACCAGGCCGGGGTTCATATTCCCAAATCACAAACCGACCTGCTCTCGTTTTTGCCTCCTCTGGATCCTTCCATCAAGAATCCGGACGCGTGGCTTGAGATGAAGGATGACGCAGGGGTCGTCTGGCGCTTCCGCTACATACATTACAACAACAGTTTGCACGACCCGGATGGAACGCGGGATGAATTCCGGATTACTCATATGACGGGATTTTTCCGTTCTGCAGGGGCGAGGGCGGGAGATACGCTTGTGCTGTCGGGTACGCCCGGCACCTGGCAGTACGACGTATCTGTTCGCAAGCCTGGGCAGTTGGCCGAGGTCAAGATGTCCGGGCCTGTTCGAATTCGTCTGCGTGGTTGGCAGCGCGTGTATTGATGGAGTACCGGTTGGATCAGACAGTTGCTCCAGGAGTACGAAACCTCGGTGATTTGCCGATCGGTGTCCTCCACTTGGGAGCAAAAACCAAAGTGCTTGAGGAGGCCGGGTTCCGGACGCTGGCGGATATCGGTGGGCGCGATGCTGCAACGCTGTTGCAAGTCGCGTCGATTGGACGCCGCACTGTCGAGGAGCTGACCTGCAATCACGCCGCACTAAGAAATGCAACGGATGTCGATGGTGTCATCGACTGGGAAGCGTACTGCGCGACAGTGGGAATCCCGCTACTGCCCGCCCGGATTCCATTGGATGGTCATGAATTTGTTTCAGGCCTTCCTGCGTATCTCGCTGCCTTGGCCGATGTCATGGATGACAAGATCCTTTCGACCATACTTCTCCACAGAACCTGTAAATCTCCAGTCGACCAGAAGACACTGGAGGAAATCGGCGTCGAGGCTTCGCCGGCGCTAACAAGAGAACGCGTCCGGCAGAAGGAACGCAAGTTACTCGAGCAGATTACCGGCGGGCTGCTCAATGACGCCTATGACGGTCTGGGCGTTCACTTTCATCCAGGTTTTTCGATCTGGTGGCGCAAGGCCGCAGATGCGCTTGCCAACGTCGAGGAAATTGACGTCGTGAGCTTCGTGGCTCTTCTCGCCAGAGTCTGGAATGTCCCTCAGGCAGCTGTGATGGCGCAGCTCGCCCCGGTACTAGCGATTGTGACCGGTGAGCCACAAATGGCGGCCGGATTCCGCGCGCTCGCAAGGCTTGATCCGCGACTTTTCACAGCGGAAAGCAGGGACTTGCGGAACCTTCCTGTGCTGAAGCTGCATATGGGCAAGACCGCAGTCCGGCTGGCAGACGCAGGGATGCAAATTGTCGGAGATGTGGTTGACAGTCTCCGTTCAGGTGATCTGGACCGTATGAAGATCGGGTCCGTAAAGCAGATTACAGACCACCTCAATCTTCTTGCCTCGTGTCTTGATACCGACGGCATAGACTGGGGAGCCTATCGAGCGAAAGTCGATCTCGAAATCTTGCCTGCTATGGCCTTCGGGAGTCCTGCCGATTTTGTCCGCACATTGCCACAGGTTATTGAGGATCTCCTGCGACGTCATGAGACAAGCCTGCGAGCGGCTGAAATATTCCGGCTCCGCACCGGAAAGGATGCCCGCGAGCGGCCAACGCTTCACCAGGTTGGTGAGAAGCTCGGCACGTTTGGTCCGTCGATCAAGCGCGAAGAGACCATCCTCCTGGCGTGGTTGAATGATATACTTGTAAGCCGGGAGTTCTGCAGCTTGCTTGTCTGGCTTGATGGCGCCTGGCTCGCGTGGTGGGGTGAAGCGGAGGAGACGTTTCAGGCTTGCGACGACTACGACAGATTTGCTGACAATCTTGCGGTGCTGTGGCGCCTGGGCCGCGCGGAGATCAGTGTTGCTGCGCCGACTTTGTGGGCCGTATTTACCGGCTATCCAGACGGGCGGCCACCAAGATACCGGCCGGTCGGCTCTGCAGAGAGGACAGAGATAGCACCTGGTCGTATACGGCTGCAGGGTTTCCGCCGCGTGCATTGATACCTTTGATTGCCTCGATACCGGTGTGATCGGCAACGTGTCATATTTGTTGCTAACCGCCATTTTGTTTGAAGCGTCCGGAACATTTAGTGAACACAAGTTGCTATCTGGGTCATTTTTTGCCAAGTTGGCAGAAAATGACCCAGAGAATGGCAGGTGATTCGTGAAGCAGACGCAACCCGACGAAAATGAGTTCAATCAGTTGTGTCAAAGGGCCGGTCTCACTGCGGCTGAGGCCGGTAGATTGCTGGTGGTCTCAGACCGAACAATAGCAAGGTATGTTAACGGCAGCAGCCGACCAACCGATCTGGCCGTCCGTACGCTCAGACAGGAGGCAGAAAAGAGAAGCGCTCAGGACGGGCAAATATCTTTCCGCTTTGTTGACCTCTTTGCTGGCATAGGTGGTCTGCGCATCGGGTTCCAAGGCATCGGAGGGCACTGTGTTTTCACCTCGGAGTGGGATGAAAACGCCCAGAAGACCTATGGTCTGAACTTTCGGGACAATCATCGACTTGCAGGAGATGTTCGGGAATATTCCGAAAATCCCGATCTGATTCCGGAGCACGATATTTTGCTCGCTGGCTTCCCTTGCCAGCCATTCTCGATCGCGGGCGTTTCCAAGAAGAATGCACTCGGCCGACCTCACGGGTTTCTGTGTGACACCCAAGGCACGCTCTTCTTCGATACCGCGCAAATAATTGCCCATCACCGGCCTGCAGCGTTCGTGCTTGAAAATGTGAAGAACCTCGAAAGCCATGACAAGGGACGAACGTTTGCGACGATCATCAACGTTCTGGAGAATGAGCTCGGCTACCATGTCCAGACGCGTGTGATCAGCTCAGAGCACTGGGTTCCACAGCGTCGCGAGCGAATCTTCATCGTTGGATTCCGCGAGCCGACCGACTTCAGCCTGAAGGATCTGAAACTGCCGGAAAACGGGCCGAAACTTGGCAGTATCCTGCAGCCGCATGACGAGGTGGATCCTAAATACACCCTGACGCCCCGGCTGTGGGAATATTTGCAGGCCTATAAGGAAAAGCACACTTCCAAGGGCAACGGGTTTGGATTCAGTCTTTTTGGTCCTGAGGACGTCACGCGAACCCTGTCGGCTCGCTATTACAAGGACGGATCCGAGATCCTCGTTGCACAGCCTGGAAAACGTCCGCGCCGATTGACCCCTCTTGAGTGCGCACGTCTTATGGGCTTCGATCGAGGGGAGCGGCGTTGGAAAATACCGGTCTCCGATATGCAGGCATACCGCCAGTTCGGCAATGCGGTTGTCGTGCCTGTTGTCGAATTCCTCGCAGACGCAATGAAACCCTTCATAGAAGCGGCTCTTCTGAGGGGAGTTAGCCGTTCAATGGAAGCGCCGGTCACTGTCACGCGACCCGATCGCGAGCCCCTGTTCGCTCATGGTTGATATCGTTCCGGCTGATGTTCGTAGCCGGATGATGTCGGGGATTCGTGGTACCAACACGAAGCCGGAGTTACTGCTGCGTAAGGGACTTCACGCGCTGGGTTTTCGTTTCCGGCTGCACGATCGTTCGCTGCCAGGAAAACCGGACATCGTTTTCCCCCGCTATCGGGCGGTCATATTCGCACATGGCTGTTTCTGGCATGGCCATGACTGCCACCTGTTCAAATGGCCATCAACCCGGCCGGAGTTCTGGCAAGCAAAGATAGCACGCAATCGCGCTGTTGATGACCGGACGGATGCGGCGCTTGCCCAGTCGGGTTGGCGGCAGGGGATCGTGTGGGAATGCGCGTTGAAAGGCAAGGCGAGGCTGCCCCTGGATGAGGTCATTCTGGCCTGTGCCGGGTGGTTGAAATCCGACAGTCAGCGGCTCGAGATCAGGGGCAAGCAGGGGTGAGACGAGGGCTTTTGTCTGATTACTTTGTTGGTGTCGGCGCAAAACGACTTGCCGCGGTCGATGCGGATGCAGCTTCTTCCAATCAGCACGAGGTGACCGGTTCAAAACCTTTGTTGCGGATTCTCGGCGATCGGGATCGAAAGCTGCCGCGAGGCGGCGGCGCTGACACCCGTTTCTTCGCCACTTATATCTGGCTGGGTGCTGAACAGGAAGCGGTGGCAGAGGAGGCCCGATTGTCATGGTACGATTCCAGGCGCAACGACAAAAGTCGTCCCGCCGAGTGGAGGCTGTATTACCAGACCAATCCAGTCACCGAGATGATGCGGCCGGGCGACACTCTTTTTGTGGCTCGCACGCCTGAAGACAAGCTGTTTTTCATCGTTGTTCCTGATGAAAGCACGATGCAAAACCAGCTGATCTGGCTATTCGGCCTGGAGGCGCAGCCAGGTTTCGTTTTCGAACCCCGCGAGATCGGAACAGACACCGACGCAGAGCTGGATTTCGCCGCTCGTTATATTCTCGATGAACTCGGGATCGAACCTGCTGAGCCGGAGGCGGACCGGCTCGACACCATTATCGAGCCGCTCGGTCTCGAATTTCCGGGGAGGCGGGAATTTTCGCAGCTTGCACGTTCCTCGATGCCGGAGGTTTCGGCAGCTGACCATCCTGATCTTGCTCTTGTTGCCTGGATGGACCGGGAAGAGCAGCTATTCAGGCGGCTGGAAAGGCGTATCGTAGCCGGTGGCATCAAAGATGGATTTCGTGGTCCACATGAGGGCGATGTCGACAGTGGCTTTCTGTCTTTTTCTCTGAGTGTTCAGGGTAGACGAAAGGCGAGAGCGGGACACTCGCTGGAAAATCATCTCGAAGCTGTGTTCGCTGCACAGAGAATACGTTACGTTCGTGGCGTAGCGACAGAAAATGGTAACGTGCCTGACTTTCTGTTCCCCGGGCAGGAAGAGTATCACAACCGGCAATATCCGGACGCAAGGCTGACGATGCTTGCTGCGAAGTCGACCATAAAGGAAGGCTGGCGCCAGGTTTTGTCTGAGGCTGCACGGATATCTGAAAAGCATTTGTTGACCCTCGAAGCCGGGGATCTCCGAAAACCAGACAGATGAAATGTACGCCGAAAAGCTTCAGCTCATTGTTCCCGCGACGGTTACACGATACCTATCGGTTGACACAGCAAGCATGGCTTATCGATGTTGCCAGCTTCATCTCTCTCGTGAGATCGCGCCAGAATCACTGATCACCTTCAAATACATTTCGATAAAGGCGCAACCAGTTGACCCGTGCGATCGAGGCCGGGGTAACGGCTCTCTATGCGGAACGTGACATCCGGGGTCAGTCAATCCCGCCTCTCTTGCGACCGCTATGCTGAAGCTCCTGCGGCTGACCTGTTTCCGCCTGTCCCGTGTCGAGAACTCCCGAAATCCCGCTTGCCGCGGCGCGATGCTGATTTCTCCGGTATTCTTCATTGTTCCTCTGAACGATCGCTATCAGGCGATCGAGGCAAGTCGTCGTATCTCGATTGGTACCGGTCGCCGGGTGCTCGCCAGTTTTTCAGGAAGTCCAGAGGATCTATGCTGCCGATCATCTGGCGAGCGAGTTTGACCCGCTCTTGCAGGAATTGTCGCTGCTCTTCAGCCGCCTCCACCAATCGATCCTCGACATCATTGAAAAAGCGTTCAACGAGCATTGCCTTGCCCCAGCTCTCGATGATTTCTGCGAGTTGCTGCTGGCTCTCCTTGATCGCCTGGGCAATCTTGCGTTCGTCTTCGCGCCGCTCGTAACGTTCCCACTCCTCCTCCCGCTCTTTTTTTCGCTTCGCCTCGGCTTCGTCCTCAGCTTTCATTAGCACTCGCAGTTTGTTGCTGGATGCACGTAGGGTCTCAGCAATTTGCGGAATAACGCCGGTCAGCGGTTCAGATTCAGTATCCTGCCAACTCAGGGACCAGCCGACGCCTCTCCTTGGAGAGTAGGCCACTATGCGGAAGCGGCCGGAGGGCATGTCCTGTTCGGTTGTCCATGAGTGGGTCAGTTGCCAGGCTTTCATCGACCGGACGAGCTTGCTGTCTTCCCGATAGTATTCCCCGTTGAGGTATCGCATCGTTACCCGTTCGGTCATTTCGGTGACAGCGAGGCCAACCGGGACGGTGTCGATGTAGACAATCGTCGGCCGGTCAGGTCCCCAGATGCTACCTGAATGGTAACGGCCGTATTTGCGGTCCTTGCGCTCGATCTCCTGCTCCTTGATATGAATGCGGTGGTGGTCTTCTCCAGCTGGTGCGATATGCACACGATAGCCGACGCGGTCGAGTGCGAGGTAAAGGTGATTTGCGATCGATAGCGCGCGAGAAAGCGATCCTTCCGATGAAATTACGTCGGGCAGAATTCGCTTGTAGGGGCGGAGAAACTCGCCATCTTTTGCTGTGCGCGATTTCCTCAGATGCTCTTCTGCACCAACAAGCAAGGGGTGATGTTCAAGGCGGCGGGTCTTTGCAACGGGCTTTGCCTTCAGGCGTGTATCCGTCTCCGTTGCAGACGCCTTCTTTTCCCGGGATTTCGGCGTGACCGGAGTAATTTCGATGATCGCATCGATACCGTCGGGCAGGGCGGGCAACTCGGCAGAAATTCCGAGTGATTTACGTGTCCAGTATCCTGATCCCGGGTAGGGTATCTCATGCTGCCTGCAAATCGCGGCCAAGCCTGTCCCCGTCAGGCCGAACTCCGGAGCAAGCCGGCTCAATGGTGCTTCACACACCCGGTTGTAAAGCTCGCTCCGTGTCAACTGCATAGGCATGCTCCTGTTTCGCTAAGGCCGAATATCGCATCCGGTTAACAGAACGACGAAATATAAAGCGGGTGCATGCAAAGCGGGATCCTTGTTGGACACGGCGGGATCCGCGTCTCGGTTGGGGCTCTTTCCTGATCGTTTTGTGGAGTAAGCATGCGTCGGACGGTAAGATGCCCGGACTACTCGGCCCTGCCGCAGCCTGCAGTTTCGATGCTCAGGAGCCGGGAGACTGGTAATGGCCCCGCGAATGTTCTGACCTCAGCTGAGGAGACTAATTGCATCTCCGACAGCGCGTTCCAAGGTGAAACTTATGGTCTCGCTTATCTTGCCGAGGGTTCCATCTTTGCGGAAGCGCCTGCCGGAAACCACGAACGTGACGTGTTTTTCAGTAGAGTAGAGTGAAATTGACTCTGCTGAAATACGCGCGAGCGCTCCGTTCTGCTGTGCCGCAACGATGTCGCCAGGCCGGACGCCGAGAACGGCTTGCGCCAGCTGTGATCGCTCGGCCTCGATTTGTTGTTCCCAGCGCTCCAGATCAGTTTCAATATGGGCAAATGCTTCGCGGGCGGCCTGAAACGGGCGTTCGGATCCAAACCAGATCCGGTCAGCCATGGCCAAGGTCTCGTTTGGAACCGACCTGTCCAGGGCATAGGCTGCGTTGGTGATCATTTCGAAGATCCGCTCGGCCTCATCGAGTGCCTGCAAACGCGCCAGATAGGGTTTGACTTTCGCTTCGGAAATGGCGGGCGGCAGCACCTTACCCCCTTCTCCGTCCAGAAAGTCGATCGGCATGACGTCACGCAATTTGATCTTGCTAGTCGATTGTCGTTCCGGTGGGTTCTCCTCGCGCCACGATCGCCGATACCATTCTATCCAGGCAGTGTCAGACGAAATGCACAGGTAGCTATTCAGAATGAACTCTGCTTCCGGCTGATAGAGATGGGTGCTGGACCATGCATGGTCTGCGGCCGACAGCGGTTGGACCACGTGGCTAAGATTTTGATCCCGTGCGATCCGCGAAAGCGTTGCTATTCTGGCCTGAAGTTCTGCCGTCCACCTGACGAATACAATCGGACCTGCAGCCGAGAACGAATGACGCTTGCCTTCTGTCTCGAAAGCCAGCAGTTGCGGACGGGCAAGTGGCATCAGTCGCTCGACGAGTTTTCCGATGCTTGCCCTTACCGACGTCCCCCATTTTACGTCAACCCGACCGCTCTCTGCCCATTTCTGTGCTTGCCCCTGGATCAAAAGCAGCACTTGGGCGGCGATATCCTGATCGAGGCTCGAGATATGTTTCAGGCGGGGAGGTATCGACCTGATGTTCGATGCCGCGTTTGCGAAGTTTCTCTAGTGCTGCATTGAGAAATTTCGATTGAAGCTCAGTGAAATGTCCCGCCATGCGGGCTTGTAGCGCACCTTTTCGTTTCGCTTCCAGCTCTTCCCGAAATGCTTTCAAGGCTGGGCGTCGCGGCTTCTGGCCGGCTTCCACGCGCCCAATACCCCCGCGGAGGCTTTGGGACCTGCAGTTTCTCGCAAAGCTTGCCGACTGCCACGTCTGAGATGCCAAGCTCCTTGGCAATCTCGCTGGTCGGGCGCTCCCATACCAGTGCGAAAAGCTCTTCTCTCGACAGTTCGCGCTTTGCCATCCGGGGCCCCCCAAGCAGCGTCAGGCCGCAGCGTTCGCCTTGCCGCAAATGGCAGCACACCGTTCGAGCAATTCGTCAAACGTCTCGGCGTCATCGAGAAGGAGACCGTCGCCAACCATCCTGGAGTAGTCTTCCTCGAGGGCTGCCCGACCTTCGCCGACCGGCGTCAATACGAGATTGCCGCTGACGGCTGCCTCGTAGTCAATTGGCGATCGATCGGCGGCTTTCTCGGCGAAGAACATCGACTTGTGCTTTGCGACGGCGCTGGCTAGCTCGCGGTCGGCAATCGCGCTGTCCGACAGGCCAATGTCGTCAAGGCGCACGATGTCGTGCCAATGGCGTGAGAAGCGGTCGCCCCGCAGCCGCTCCTGCAGGCAGAAGACATGGATCGCAGTTGCCTTTTCCCAGAAGGTTCGTTCGGCGTGCATCACCCTGGGGTTGGCCATCGGAAAGTCAACTCCATCGACGATGCCGGCACCATCGCACGTGATGCCCCGGACGCTTGCCGGCTCACCCGTTGACCGGGCTCCAAACTCCAGCATGACGCTTGGCGCCACATAGCCAGATCCTTCACCGATGGCCTTGTAGTCGATGTAGAGCCTGTCGGCCTCGATGCGGATCTTCGCTGGAAGTGACTGCTTCTGGAGTTCTTCGGCGATGAGAGGTGCAACCGTGTCGGCTACCCAGGTCGGTAGTCGCCGGCGCACCTCGCTTGACCAGCGCTTTTCCTCGCTCCGGTTTTTCGGGAGGGCTTCTTCGTTTTCCCCGACAAGATCAGGGGCAAGCGCCCGGATGTCGTATGTAAGGTCGACGTCTTCGGAGAACCGTCGAATGGCGCCATAGGCCTTTGAGAGCGAAGTCCCGCCCTTGAAAACAAGGCTCTCTCCGAGCGACGAGGCGTAGAGCGTTCGAAGCGCCCAGACGACCCAGACGTCTTTTTCGAGCAAATGGACCGGACGCTTCAGTCGATCTGACGCAATGGCAAGGACTTCCCGCCTGTCCACAGCCGAGAGCTGGAGAAATTGATCAGCCATGCGCCACCTTTCCGACGCTTCGCGCAAGCCAGGTCGGAAATTGGGGTGCTGCAGCGACAAGCTCGTTGAACGCCTCGGGGGCCAGTTTCCGCCTGATGTTCAAGAGTGCCTCCTCTGCTCGCTCCGGCCCCAGCCAGGCGAGTGCGCGGACAGCTACGCCGGCTGGCCGGTTGGCCATGGACAATTGCCAGCGAGGGACATGCTTGAGCTCGACCTTCTGGCTTCCGACATTCATTGTCCGGCTACGCCCGGAGGTCAGGTAGATGGAGCGGACTGGAACCTGCGTGGTGAGCCCAAGCGCATTGGCTGCCGCCGCACCATTCGAAACGATCACCTCGCCACGTTGATGTGCAACTGCCTCTACCGCTTGTTCGACCGTCGGCGGCCTGCTCCCGAACCGGCTCTTGATAGCCTTCAGGTAGACACCCCGGCCAGCCCTGATCAGTTCCCCACGCTCATGCAGGCGCGACAAAGCCTGGTCTACTGCGGCCCGGTTCCCAAGATGCAGAAGGCTTTTTGCGGACAGGGCCGTTCCTTCCGGCAAGTGCTCCGCGTAGCTAAGGATTTGGGATGTCAGTCTTTGCATGGCGTATCTCCTGTCAGAAATATAGGCAAGTTTCTGACATTTTGCAACGGAGCCGCTTGGCGCGTTTCTCGGCCAACCTCTAGACCGGCCCTGTCGATTACGTCGTACCAGCTCGGCCGATTACACTCAGAGAGGTCTTGGATGCGTTTCCGGGTTTGCCCGCTTACGCATTTCTGGCGACGGGGATCGGCAAGAGGTATCGACGCGAACATACCGGTGGCGTCGCACGTCGCCCTCTACACGGCTCCACAGCAATAAGGTAAGAAAAGCCATGACTAAGGTGATGGAATGGTTGAAGGCCAAAGCGCCCGGATTTAACGAACTCTCAGAAGACGAGCAGAACGCAATTGTGGACTTCTCGCTTCTGTGGAGCTTGTTCGAAAACCGAATTCTTAATACCGAAGGCAATGTCGCTACTATTTGCGCGGCCGTCGAAGATTGGCACGCCGCAAAGACCCTTGATGTCGCGGCCTTTAGCGCTGAGCTAAGTTACTTCCGTCACCGCTATTACGCCGAGGGCGCGGTGACCTACCACTTCGCTCACCTGAATTTCCGTAGCCCGACCGCCAACCGATCGTCAATGCCGTGATCGATGGCAGCGATAACGACCCTCGCAGCGTCATGGCCGCGATCCTCATCATTGTCTTTCGCTATCGCAACAACCTCTTTCACGGTGCAAAGTGGCGCTACAATCTTAAGGACCAGCTCGGCAACTTCACGGTCGCGAACAATGTCCTGACCAAAGTGCTTGATCGCCACGGTGGGCTAGCCGAGGGATAATTCAAAAGCCGATCGCCGTACGAACTAAGATCGTGGATACAGGGTCCCGAGCACCTTCCACATTTGTTGGACGACTGGAACACCAGCGACCGGAGCGGCGCCATTGATAGGAAATTGAACAAATTCGCCTTCGCCGGTCTGGCCGACGTTCTCAAGATAATAGACCGATTGCGAGCCAGGCATCGCCTTCCCAAGCCGCTTCAAGTAAGCAAAATACTCTGCCGAGAACCTATCCGCTTGGGTCACAACGGCAAGAATCCGACCATCGAGAACCGATAGATCTGGGGCTCTTCCAAGCAGCACGTAGCCGGTGTCAAGTGCAACGGGAAACGCGCTATCGCCGACAACGACGGCAGCCGCTGTCACCTGCTCCAAGATCGGTGAGTGCTTGGCTTCCATCGCCTCGTCTTGGGATTTACCGGTGGCCGTCTCGTCAAAAAGCACCCCGATCACCTTGCTGATCTGCGCACTGCTTCGCTGCACGAAATGAGTTGGGGGAACCCTCGCGTTTGTCGAAGGCATCGTCTCGAGGGCCACACGGGAGAGATCCGTTTTATCGATCCCGATCCGCCGCGCATAAACTCGGCCTGATGTCCGCACCACGGCGATGTCGCCGTTCTTAACTTCAGCACCGGAAGAGACTATCAGCGTTTGACCTGGAAAAGCCACCAAGCCAAGCGTGGGAGCCCGCAGCGTAAAGAAGGAAACATCGCCAAGCGATCGAAGGTCAAACTGTTCTGTGGCCTGTTCGACGCTTGTCAAAGGAGCCCCTGCTGCTCGCGCAGCCAGCCTGCCCACCACTGAAACCGGCGCGGACGGTAGCGTTACGATGTTCAAATCCACCGCGGCTCTCTGTGCCTCAGCAACCGCCTCCTCGGGCGGCAACCGGCCCATGTGCCGCGCATACGACAACCAGCAAGCATCAATTGCTGAGAAAACCTCTTCGTATCCTTGCCTTACAATGTCTGCTTCAGTCGGGGTGATCTGGTCTGCCCTCCCATGGTGGGCCTTGTTGATCACGTCCCTGAAAGGCGCTCCAGTCTTCAGAGCGGGAAGATCTAGCAACCGGCGAAAAGGCTCCTCGTTGAAAGGCTTTTCGCCTCGTTTCCGCGCATTCGCGATTTTCGCAAGCAGATCGCCCATACTAGGATCTTGAAGCACCGCGGGGTCGGACGCCAAAAGATCCCAAAGCTTGATCTCGATGCGAACTCTCACGGGATAAACGAATGCCCGAGCCAACGAGACGTCGTTTGGGTCCGTCTTTTGCCAGTACTCGCATTTGCTGCGAACCTCATCAGCCACTGGGGCAAGGCTGACCGTGCATTTCGATGTCGAAATCGCGGAAAATTCCCAGATCTCGGCCTGAGAGCTACCGCCGGGTCCCCTGTGGGCTGCGACAAAAGCCTCGATCGCCGGGATAAATCCAAAATCATTGCTAACGATCAGTGGATTCATACCGTCCTCGATCAACCATGGAATAGTCGCAGCTAGATTTGCGACGTTGCCTGGATCGAGCAGGTCCTGAGGATCATCCATTAGGAAGGTCGAGATGCCGCCCGACCGAGACCAGACCTGCTGCCAAAGCGATAGAACAAATGCCGAGAGATATGCTCGCAATGCAGATGCATTCATGACGTGGTGCGCCTCGACGAGGTGCTTTCCGTGCGCCGCCAGGAATGTGAAACCATCGCTCTTCGCCGGATCAAGACCCGCATATTCTGGAGCCTGGGCAAAATGAGATCTGTACATTTTCTGCGACCACGCTGTCGCTTGCTGCTGCAGGTCTGCGATCAGCCCCGCCACCTGATTGTGAACGAGAGACGTAAAGCCCGCGAATGGTTCAACAGCCTTCGCTGCGCGATCCAGCTTCTCAAGCCGCAGGCGTGCTTTCGCCCATTTTTCACAACTGTCCTTTATCTGGGACAATTGCCGACGGACGCCGGCGAACACTGTTACTGCTTCCAGGTAAATCTTCAGAACGCCTACTTGGCCCTCGATAGCGCGCGAATTTGCCGGTAGCAGTGACTCGTCCTGCTCTGCTCGCTTCACGCGGAGGACCGCTGCGCGTGCAAAGTCTCCATGAGCAACCCGGTAGCGCGCCAGTGCGATAGCCCGTCGGACTTTCTTCATGGTGTCCCGCAAGTGCTCGTTGTCGGGAATCTCCGGAGGAAGGGTTACGCCTGGCAATGGCTCGCGCTGCGGGGCATCTTTCCAGGCCACTACGCAAAGGTCCGCGATGCCTTTTGCCATCGGTTTTAGCGCGGCTGGGAACTCCCCGAGGGCAAAAACTTCCCTGGAAAGTGCGTTGCTATAAACTGAGGCGAGATCGTCTGGGACGGTGTCATCCGTGAAGCGCCGAACCTTCTCGGGCAGACGGTCGCGCAGGCCCTTCTTGGTATCGCGCTCCCACTCTGCGGCCGTCTTCAAAAGCGCGGCGTCGGCCCGTCGAGCCTGTTCTAGCGCATCAGCTACAGACTGATCCAAGAGAGCATCACGTGGAACCGCACCCGGCGCCAGAAGGTCCCGCTCGCACACCGGACAGGTGGCAAAGGCGTGTCCCGGATGAGACGCATCGTGCCACTTCGCCACAAGGCCGTACAAACGAAGCCGGCCGGCACGATCAGCATTGGACAGATGGTGGACGAGAGCTACGGCCTCTGCCTCCACTTCGGCGAGGACTTCTTCCGCGGACGCGAGATCCTCCTCCGTCAAGTCGCCAAGCCGCTGCGCAAGCTGCATGGACGGTAGGCCTTTCAGAGCGGCATTACTGAAGCAGTTTTCCGCAGCACTTATGTCGTCGTCGAAGCGCTTGATAGCGGCGTCCGTCGTCAGCGCAGGCAAACTGCCCAGTACTGCTTTCGCGTCAGCCGCGGCGGTCTCCTCAGCCGACTTCAGAAGTTCTTCAGCTTTCTTGAGACCTTCCCTCCAAGCGTCTGGCGTCTCTTCGACTGGCGCCACGACGCAGCCCAGATCCGGCAAGCCTTGTCCTTCCTTGAGAAGGTCTCCCAGTGTCGAGATTTGTTTGGCAACAGCGATCGCAGCACCCTCTTTTTCCTCCGTCGCTAGCTTTGGATACTTCCCCGTCAGACGTTCATGCAGACGACCGCTTCGGCTGCCAAAATGTGCCAGTGGCCGTAGGCCCGTCAGTGTCGAGACAGCTTGCGAGAGCGTCGTCTTGTCATCAAAGCGCGTGGCTGCGGCTATACCGGGCATCAGTGTACCGACCTGCAGTGCCAGATCGGACAGACCAAGTCGCTCCATCCCTATAGGCGTTGCCTTGAAACCCTTCTTTCCGTCGCGCTCGAGACGGCGCTCAACTTCCACCTCTGTCCCATCGACCAGCGAACGGAATTTCAGCCGCACCCACGTGTCGATCTTGGCGCTGCCGTCAACCGCCAGCAGCTCTTTCTCGGTCGGAATCGGCACGATCGGCGGTAACTCGAACGCCGACGCCGACTCCGGAACGGAACCAGCATCGTCACCAGCTACACGCACCGAGATTGGAAGATGAAGTGGCGACGGCAGGCCTTGGGAACGGTGACCGTATCCCGTTAGGCACCAGCAAATCGCGCTTACAAGCGATGTCTTGCCCGCGCCATTGAAGCCGCGAAACAATGTCGCCTGTCGTGCGAGATCAAGCTCAAAATGCTTCGGGTCCGCCCCGACGTCATCGCAGTGACGGTGAAGGCCGCGAAAGCGATGAGCGGTGATTTTTATGAGGGACCATTTCTGTAGTCCGCCGGACGACTTTGCGACGGGAGCAGTCGCCGTAATCGACTTTTCCAGTGCCTCAAGAAGTTTGTCTATTTCGCCGTCGAGAATATTGGAATCTTTGTCAGGATTCCAATAGGCGTGTCGGTTCTGGTTGTAGAACATCAGAATGCGGCGACTATCTTCGAGCGGAAGAGAGAACTCATCACCTCCTGAGACTTGCAGTACCTCGCCTACAACAAGGTTCTGCACGACCTCATCCAAAGTAAGATCCGCAATATTTACCGCCACGGATAGCCCCCCGAGAATGCCGACATTCATGCACGGTTTGCAGTCGACTGCACCCCCGCTAGTTGATCAGTAACATGGAATTTCAAGTATAGCGATATTCGCGCCCCTCTCTAGGTCAGCCGGTTTTCCAGGCAAGAAGCGCCCCGCTCAACGGTCGGATCAGTAATTGCACCGGCCCCAAATCCATTTTCAAGGTGCCCAAAGACACTCATTTCCGAAACGCTTGGGTGATCGCGCGGCGAATGGATGTGAGATTTGTCGTGCGTTGGCGACTAGCTCATCGTAGGACTTAATTGAGATAGCCTACCCTTAAGCGATTTTTTGCATGAAGTCCTCGAGCCAGGCCCTGGCCATTGCTGAATAGGGTGCCCGCGGTTCCGTCATCGCCTTCAGTTCATCCAGCATCCTTTCCCGCAACATGCGGAGGCGCCCGGGGACCTGCTCTATACCCACCTTTTGCGCGGCGGGTAAAGCTTCGACCTTATCCGCGATTTCTGTCACCTCGATCACGATGTCAGCAATAAATTCAAGTTGCCGGAGAACCCGTGTACGTTCCTGCACAAGCCCAAGTCGGTTCAAGCCATAAATGTGGATTGATGCGTTACCGCGTGAGTCCTTATCATTTCCGTCAAGCGAGTGGACGATTGCGGGGCGGCCCACCATTGCAACGTTATATGCGAGGTAATGCTCTGGTCTGTCCTTGCATGGATTGATCAGCAGCGCTGGCTCGCGCCCGAAATCGGTTTCTTCGTTGACGAGCCACGTCCCGGTCGAGGCGACGGGAAAGCTGTCCTTCTTGCCAGACTGGTCAGCTTCAAAATTGCGCGCGTCCTTGCCGAATTTCCAAAGCTCTTCGAGACTTGTCGCTGTACTGGGAAATTTCTGCTTGCGTTTGCGGTTGCAATCAATGCAGCTCGGCAGAAGGTTCTCCCAATCCATGGCCACCCACCAATAGCCGGGATGTTCCTTCAGTTCCGCAACAGCACCCTTTGGCCGGTAGTGCTCGACATCGACCGGAGCGCTCGCTGAATAGAAAGTCTCGCAATAAGCACATTTCCCGTGGAAAAGTTTCTCCAACGCCTGTTTGATTTCTTCCGACTTGTAAACCTTGAACTCGAACGCGCCTTTTTCCGGATCCGGATCGTTCCGATGCGCTTTGATCGCATCAAGCTCCGCCTTTGCTTTCGCCGATACTGAACCCGGCAGCGCCACATCCTTGCGCTCGACATACCTCATCCCGCAGCACCCCTCAGGATACGAAGGATCTCATTTTTCGACGACTGTCGCAGCGCACGCAGACGGTCTTCAGAAGCGCTGCGCCGCTCCTTGAGAAATTGTGCGACCGCTTCCTGAACGAGCCGGTGGGCTTCGGAAAGTCCGACGGGCAAGGCGTTGTCGATATCATCGTCGAAGGCTTCCAGAGTGCGCTTCTCATCTTCGGACAGCTCGGCGCCCTGGCTTCGTTTCGCGAGGAGATCACTGATATTTGCGAACTTTCCTTCGATCTCAGGTGCGTCCGCTGAATAAAGTTGGAAAAAGTCGGATGTCAGGAGCTGTTCGACAGTGAGATGCGAGGTGGGCGGTAAGTTGACCAGGCGCTCGACGAAGACAGGCAGCCTGGTTTCGACTTTGACATCGGCGTCGGGATCCCTGCCGACGCGCTGGAGAACGGCAACATCCCGATCGCCCATTCCGCGCAGGCAGAGAGGATCATGCGTGGTGGCGATGAAGGTCACGTTTGGAAGCGCCTGCCGCAGGCCGCGCATGATACCCATTTTCCAGCGGGGGTGGAGATGTGACTCGACCTCGTCGATGAGAACCACGGCGCGCGCTTGGGCAAGAGTTTCAATGCCACCGCTCACCCGGCGATCCAGCAGCCCTTGGAAAATATCGCAGACTGTGGCGAGCACGGTTCTGAAGCCTGATGAGGCCACTTCAAGCGGCGTGAGAGTGAACTGCGTAGTGCTACCCGGGATTGACGTGACGATATAGCAGCGCTGCTCATCCTGATTTCTACGGATCACTTCGAAGTCGCCTTCGATGCTCAGGACATGCCGCAGCTGCCTCACGACCATGGCGAAGGTTGCCGCGTCCAATCCAAGAAGCCATTTCTCGGGATTGGATAGAATGCCATCCGACCGCATCAGGTTCGTAATATACTTGGCCGGACTATATTGCCGTTGTTTACGAAGATATCGGCGATACGCCCCATAGGCGAATACAGGTGGCAGGAGCGATCGATCTATTTTCGAGTTGATCTCGAAGCCCGTGCGCTCAACCGTCAGCAAATGGTTGCTGCCGTCTTCAAACACGAGCTCAACCTTCGAGTGATCCGGCGCCACATGGTCCGGCGCTCCCATATAATCAGGCTTGAGAATGTAGTCCGAAGGGGCGAGGGCAAGCTCATCCCGAGCATCGTCCGTGGCGAGTGCAATGGCAATTGCCTCGAGGATGGAGCTCTTTCCGGCCGCGTTCTCACCGAGAATAAGAAGTGACGGTGCCACGCTGACAGCCTCGGGCCCCGACTGCGTGGCGCTGGGAATTGCGACGGTGAGGTTTTCGAGTGCCTTGAAATTGGTGAGCGAAACCCTTTGCAGGCGAAGCTTCCCCGTTCTGGCAGTCGTTCCGGCGAGCTCTGCATCAACGTCCAGCTCGCTGGCCTGGGATATTGCCTCCACTGCGGCACTCAGGCTTTGTCGAGCATCGGGTTGAGTTCGCAACCGCCTGAGCGCGCGGTCGATGCGCGCCATCGAGAGCGCAGGTGTCGGACCTCCGCCATAACCGATTGTCAGACATATCTGCCGAGCGAGAAGGAACCACGTGCCGCCGAACTCCATGTCCGGAAAAGCAACGATGCTCCGCAACAGACCAGGATCCCCACCGGCTAGATAATCGTCCAGGGTGGAAAGCAGGCTTTGGAACTTTGCTGCTCGTTGGTTGACGCGTTCATCACGGTTGAGGGTGAAGTAGCTGATAGTCTCTTCCGCCGACTTGTTCTTTCCGAAGAGCATGCCGTTGGGCGACACACGAAAATGCGAGGTGAAGTCCTTTTTTTCGCACGGATCAAGCAACAATGGCTTCTCGGCCGGCGGATGGTTTGGCCAAAGTCCGGTAGCGTCGTCGACGAACCGGTTGAGCTCGTCTGACGTCGGAAGACGGCAGCGCCTTCCTATCACCGGAAAATAGGTAGAACCCTTCCTGTCCGATGGCGCGCAGCTCGTGCAGATCGGATAGATGTTCTGCCATGCGTCAACGAGCCAGGTGTAATAAAGGTGGCTATTCATGTCAGTCGGTGCGACCGGCGTTGCCTCCGACGCAGGCCTGAACCGATAGGGTCGTGTCGAGGTCTCTGCCTCGCAAAATGCGCACTTGCCCCTGAACAGACGATCTAATCCATTCCGAACGTTCTGCTCATCCAGGCCAAGAAAGCTACGCGGAGCAAAGGATTGCGAAAGCTTCTCGCTGTCGAAATCGAAAAGTGCTCTCAGGCTCTCGCGATTGTTGCCGGCAATGGGACTGGTGAACACCGCAGGTGGCGGCACGGTCTGGCGATTGAAATATTGCACGAAGCCCCCCTCGCAATAATCCAGAACGCGATTGTATATTGATGTTCCGATAGCGTTCAAGTTGAATTCAATTCCTGACCATCCGATGACTTCACAACGGCGACAAAACGGGGGATGCATGTTGGAAGCGGTAGATTCAAATGAGGAAATAGCCACAGAGAGTAAGAAACGAAAAACCCGCGCCGCCGCTCGCCAGGCCGTTATACTCGTCCACGGCATGGGCGAACAAATTCCGATGGATACAATAAAAGGTTTCGTCGATACCCTATCGGCCACGCCGTCGGACACCCCAGGTCAAAGTAGAGCCGAGATCTGGAGTAAGCCCGACCCGAGAACAGGTTCACTGGAGCTCAGGCGTCTGACGACGCGAAAATCAGAGAGTGGCGGGGCCTATCCGAACGGCGTACGGAGTGACTTTTACGAGCTCTACTGGGCAGATCTGACTGCCGGATCTACAACCAATCAACTGGTCGGCTGGGTACGATATCTCTTGTTCAGGCCCTGGAGCCGCGTCCCTCCGCCGGTGAGATCAGCCTGGATATTGCTCTGGACCCTTGCCCTTGTCGCTGTTGCGATGCTGGCGATCGGCTTCGTGCCCAAGGATATGTGGTCGAGCCGGGCTCCGGCGTGGCTTCCGCAAGCGACAGCCATTGCGATCGCCGGGATCATCGGCGCCGTAGCGCAGCAACTGGGCACGAAGACGTTTGGACGCGTCGTCAAATACACGCGCGCGGACCCGGATAACATTGCCGCCAGGAAAGCGGTCCGTGAGCGGGGTCTGGGTCTCTTGCGAGCTATTCATCAGGCAGGTGAGTATGATCGAGTGGTGGTGGTCGGTCACAGCCTCGGCTCAATCCTTGCCTACGATCTCGTTGACTACTTCTGGGCCGAACAGGCCGCCGCGAGGACCATCATCGAGGGCAGTGATGCGTTTACCCGGCTTTGTGCGCTGGAAAAAGCGGGAAGGACGCTGCGTGAACAGAATACCCCGGGGCAAAGGCAGGAGTTCCGGAAAGCTCAAGCAGCCCTTCGGCGTTCTCTCAAGAAAGACAGCGACGATCCAAAATCGAAATGGCTCATCAGCGATCTCGTCACGTTCGGCAGTCCGTTGACACATGCCGAATTCTTGCTTGCGCGGAGCAAGGATGACCTTGAAGCGCGTCAGAAAGATCGAGAACTCGCAACATGCCCGCCGATTGGCGAAGTGCTGGATGAATGGCGGCTTGAGCATGCGCGAGCCGTTGGGTTGCTGGAGGAAGGACAGGCGTCATTGTCCGCTTTCCCGGATCGGCAGGTGAAGGACGGGTGGACGCTGCATCACGGAGCTGCGTTTGCCGTGGTCCGGTGGACGAATGTGCATGACCACGCGAAATTCATCTTCTGCGGCGATCTGATAAGCGGCCCTCTTTCTCCGGCCTTCGGACAAGGCATCGAGGATAGGGATCTGGCGAAAATCGACAAGCAATCCGCTTCATTCACGCATACGAGGTATTGGAGCGCCGATCAGTCCCGGGAACGGCTGACAACCTTCCGAAACGCGATCAATGTCCTTGATGAAGACTGACACCTCTCCAGCGGGGTTCGGTTTGCTGATTTACGCCGGTCGGGAATAGGCTATCATCATATCAGCCTTGAACATCTCGCTGTGCATGGGCCTACATCGACGAAACCGGGGTACCATGACTTCGCAGTTGGACTTCTTTGCAGCTCCTGGCTTGCCGGAAAGCACCAGGGCCATCAAACTTCGAGCTGTTTCGGAGAGGTCACAGAGCAAGGACGGTTGCGATCACGAGTCGATGGCTCGTGATCTGGAAGCGACCGGCGACTATCGCATACTGCGACGGCTTCCTCGTCGGCCGGTCGTCGAGCGCTCAAGGCCAGGATTCTTTCGGAAGGGCGTCATCCTCGATACTGAAACCACCGGGCTTGACCACCGTCGCGACGAAATCATCGAAATCGGCGCTGTCGCCTTCACCTTTAACGATGCCGGTGAGATCGGCGATGTAACCGGCGTCTACGGCGGGCTTCAACAGCCGAGTGTTCCAATCCCGGCCGATATCACCCGCCTGGCCGGGATTACTGACGACATGGTCGCAGGACAGATGATCGACATCACCTGCCTCCGGTCCCTTATCGAGCCGGCTGACCTTGTGGTTGCCCACAATGCGGGTTTCGATCGGCCCTTCTGCGAGGCCTTCTCGCCAATGTTTACCCACAAGGCCTGGGCCTGCTCGGTCTTCGAGATCGACTGGGCCGCACGCGGCTTCGAAGGAAGCAAGCTCGGTTACCTGATCGGGCAGTCGGGATATTTTCACGACGGACATCGAGCGGTCGATGATTGTTTCGCGCTCCTCAAAGTGCTCGGGCAGACGCGAGCCGGTGTGAGCGTGGCGCCGTTTGCAGAGCTCCATGAAGCCAGCCAGCGATCAAGGGCCCGCATCCATGCGGAGAACGTGCCATTTGAGATGAAGGATCACCTGAAGGCGCGCGGCTATCGCTGGTCCGACGGTTCCGACGCGCTCCCCAAATCCTGGTGGATCGAACTTCCGGAAGAGAGGCTGGACGACGAACTTCATTTCCTCCGGACGGAGATCTACCGGTGGGATGCCGATCCGCTGGTCAGGCATCTGACCGCATTCGATCGCTTCCGACGCGCGTGAGACGAGAAGCGATGACGGCTATTCTCGGGATCGACGCAGCCTGGACTGCAACACAGCCGAGCGGTATCGCGCTTGTTTCGTCCGAGGCGGGCCGGTGGCGCGTGACCTTCGCGGGATCATCCTATGGCCACCTGATGGACCGCGCCGCAGGGCGGATCCCCAGCTTCCGACCATCCGGCTCGGTCGCAGAGGCCGCGGCTGTCCTCGCGGCCGCGGAGCAGATCGCAGGAGTTCCGATCGACTTAGTCGCCGTGGATATGCCCTTGTCTCTTGAGACCATTGCAGAACGACGAGTCTCGGACGACCTGGTTTCGAAGGCCTATGGCGCGCGCCATTGCAGCACCCACACGCCGAATTCGATCAGGCCCGGCAGGATCAGCGACGATTTGAGGACCGGCTTTGCGCAGTGCGGATACCAGCTGCTCACACTAGATCTTGCCGTGCCGGGTCTTCTGGAGGTTTATCCCCATCCGGCCCTGGTGGAGTTGACGGGCGCTCCAAGGCGACTGCCCTACAAGGTCGGGAAGATCCGAGATTACTGGCCGACCGACACAGCCGTCGGCCGGCGGATCAGGCTTCTTGAATCCTGGCGGATGATCGTTGCCAGCCTCGAAGCAAGGTTGCCGGGTGTCGCTGACGTCTTGCCGCTTCCTCCATTCGATGCACCGACATGGCAGATGAAGTCATTCGAGGACATGCTCGACGCCGTGGTCTGCGCCTGGGTCGGGATATGCGCATTCGAAGGAACCGCGGTGCCCTTCGGCGACGAGACCTCGGCGATCTGGATCCCTCAGTCGTACCTCCTGGCAGGGCAGCCCGACCGGCAATGATCGAAGCGTTCCAGTGATAGATCGAACATCCAGCATGAATGGCACACGAGATCACCGCCGCCGGGGGGTATGACCCATGGTTCGCTTGAATGCGTGGGCAAATGCGCTTTGGGACGCATAGCCAACAGCTGCGGCGACTTCCGAAACACCGCGTCCCCGAGCCAGTTCCCGCTGTGCCAGGATCATGCGCCACCGCGGTAGTCGAGCGGTGGCCGGCCCACGCGCCGAGAGAAACGCAACGTGAGTGCCGAGCGCGACATCCCGACTTCCCGCGCCAGGGCTTCGACCGTCCAGCGTCGCGCCACATCCTCGTGCATGAGCCTGATGACCTTGGCAAGACGCGGATCAGCGAGCGCCGAGACCCAGCTCACCTTGTCTTCGGGATGAGTCGCGACATAAGCCCCGATGGCCTCCACCACGAGTATGTCGGCGAGCCTTGCAGCGATTAGGCCGCCGCCGAGCCTCTCGGCGTCTGCTTCATCCTTGAGTGCGGCGAGCGTCGAGGCAATGCTTCGGGCGCTCGGCGATCGAGGTGGTATCTTCAGGAACCTGGGGAGTGCGTCGAGAACGAACGAACCACAACCGGCCGCGAACCCGCTGCCGCCGCCGATCATGACAGTGTCGCAATAGGTGATGTCACGTTGTTTGACTGAAGCCGGGCGAATGGCTTGCCGTTGAACTCAGGCAGCTGCGCCGGTTACGTCCTCCACTGCGCCATTGCGCGGATTCGATGAATGTGTGGCGAGGGCGGTGTGCTTATGGTGGGACGGGACAAAGTGATTTCTGATTGCCGAAAAGACCGCGGTGAATCGTTGCAATCCGCCGGAGGCTCGGAAGCCTTGCATCATCCGTTCTCGCTTTCGCAGCGGCAGGTGTGAATTTTCCGCGCGATTGTTCAGGCCTTTATGCGATCGATGTCCGACAGAAGGCATCACATCCCGCTTTGCCGCTCCATATGAGCGCAGCTTGTCGGTGATGATCCGCTTCGGCGTGAGGCCTTGCTTCTTCAGCAGCCTGACCAGCAATCGCCTGGCAGCCTTCGTGTCGCGACGAGCCTGCACGATTTCGTCGAGAATATCCGCCCTGATCGACGGCTCGCCAAAGCCAGTGTTTCCGGCCGCCAATGGAGATAACCACCTCGTCCAGATGCCAGATGTCCTTTCGCGACGACTTCTTCCTTCGCAACTGCTTTGCGTAGGCAGCACCGAACTTGCGGCTCCATCGCCGGATCGTTTCGTAGGAGACAATGATGCCGCGCTCCAGAAGCATTTCCTCGACCAGCCGCGGGCTCAGAGAAAACCGGAAATAAAGCCACACGCCATGGGCAATGATCTGCGGTGGAAAACGATGATTCTTGTAGCTGAGGATCGACGGGTTCATCGCACCGGCTTAGCCTTCAACCGTTAAGTCGCCGATAAAGTGACATCAGCGGCTCCGCTATTGACAGAGAAGATAACAGATGGACTCGATTCAACCGGAAACAGCCTGATGAGACGCTACAACGATAGAGTTGACTCCCAAATTAAACGAGGCACTCTGGTTGCATAGCCGCGGCAATTTTTCAAAGCCCTTCGAGGGTAGATCGGAAAAACAATGAAAATTGCAATTACACTCGACGAAGCCACTTCCTCAGAGCAAAATAAGCTAATATCCTCTTTGGAAGACACTCTAAAAGCAGTAGAGGGCGTCTCGGACACCAATGTGAAAAAGGTTAGGGAAGACAGTCAAGACGCAGGTACGATCCTGTCAATTGTTCTGGCGGGCCCTGCGGTAGTACTCGCCGTCAAAGCGATGAACAATTGGTTGATACGAAAAAACCAAGCGTCGCTTTCTCTGACAATGGCAGATGGAACGACCTTAAAGGTCACGGCATTGGACAGTAACGATGTGCCGAACGTTGTGGCCGCTATACAGGCGGGCTCAGTTTCTTCATAGCGAGCTCCTATATTGAGCACTATTGCAATTTTACTTGGGGCGAGCGAATGGCCGAAATCCGAAGGGCGGCTTTCGGGATCGCGTAACTTTGCGAATTCCTGTCGTGATTTTCGGAGGTATCTTGTTGACGCTAATGGCTTAGCAATTCCGGAAGATCACTTGTTGGATCTTTTTGACAGCACCGAGAGCCCGAGTGATGTCGACGAACAGATTTCTATTTTCATAAAGTCCGTCCGGGAAAGAACTGGAGGTCCGATAAAGAACGTAATATTATACTATGTTGGACACGGATTATTTTCTGAAGACGGCCAAAAGTATTGTATCGCCCTCCGATCCACCCGTCTGGCCAATGTAGGGGCGTCGGGATATATATTTTCTTCTTTGGCGCGGACGCTTAATAAGCAAGCTTATGACGCTAGGCGTTTCGTAATACTAGATGCTTGTTATGCGGCGGCTGCTTCAGGGGACATGTTACCTCAGAGCCAACAGGCAGAACTTGCAGAAAAGCAAGTAATATCTGCGCTTGCGGAAAGCGGCACCGCCCTTCTATGTGCGGCAAGCTCATCAGATGTGGCACTATCCCCTAGAAACCGAAACTATACTATGTTCAGCGAGGCCCTGCTGCACACTCTCACCTCAGATGCGGCTCGCGAGGGAACTCTCCTTTCATTTGACGATATTCGTCGTAGCATTGAAGGTTTCGTTACATCGTCCTGGAGAGAAGAGGCCGTCAAACCCGAACTACACATTCCCGATCAGCGTAAAGGAGACATATCCAAGATCGCCTTTTTCCCGAATATTTATGGTAGATCCGCGCAGCAGCAAGCTGATCAGCTTAAAAGGATGCTTGGGCGAATAGACGAAATTGTTGGGCTTCAGGTGATCCTTGATGAGCGGCTTCGGTACCTGGAGGACCAACAACGTGAACAAGGCGATCGATTGGCCTCAGTTGATCGTCCACTTTCTGAAACAGATTGGGGCAAGCGCACCGAGGCCTCGCTAAAGGATTTCAAGCAGCAGCTTGCGGATCTGAAGAAAAGGCCGAGTACCAGAAGGATTGATGATGTTGAGCGCGCAATACTAAGAGTGGAGCAAAGCAGCGCCGGTCAGGACGTGGTGAATGAGCTTGATCGAAGACTTGCTGATCTGGAGACACAATTTCTGGACTACCGGCAAGTAGAGGCGCTCCAGCAGGAGTTGCTCGATGCTCGGCAGGTTAGGGAATTGGTGCAATCCGTCTCCGTTCTTTCGAAAAACTTCGAGGAGATACAGAAATACCCTGCCGAGCTAAAGGTGGATATTGAACAAAGGGTTCAGAAAAAAAAACTGCAAGATGCTTGGGAAAAAATCGAGGCCCGACTGCACAAATTGGAAACGGCTCAGTCTGGGGATAAGTTGAACGAAATTTCAGCGCGTCAGACGCGCCAAGAGGCCTTTATGCTGAAGGCGGTTCCTTTTTTTAAGAGGATGGATGAACGGTTAGGCCTGATCGAGGGGGGTAAGTCTCCCCTGAAGCTATCTAATGTTCCGTATGAACCCGGCGATTTAATGAACAATAATCCGGACATAAACGATGATGAGGACACATATCTAAGCGCCCTTGATGAACACACAACACTTACGAGAACAGCTAGACGAAACGGTATGGGCATATTGATCTGCTCGTTACTGATTGGAAGCTTGTCGTCTTTACTGGATTTTTCCCAAGGGTCGAATATTATCCGTCCGATCTCGGAAAACGTCACGAATATTCTGTTTGAACTTCATTGCGCGTGGTTTGGCGGGCTTATCTTGGCATTTTTATTTAGGCGCAAGGTCACCGTTAGATGGAACGTGGACGCTCTGTCAGAGGGATCTCATCTTCTCCTAAAGAACAGCTTCGGAGGTAGAAAATTCGTGCGTTTGCTGGATTTAGTGTTGGTGGAGTCTGTTTATGTTCTCGTATCACTTTCTATACTCGGTGGAACTCTGTTGGTAAGGTTGATTGTCTATTGATCTTTGAGGCCTCACTCCCCCCGCGTCGACTTCTGGATCGGATGTACTATCAACTGAACTATTCCTTCTAAGGTGTAATGCGGAAAAGTCGTACCGCCCCAGAGGACGCATCGACCTCCTCATCGACAACGTTATTGTCGACGGTGACAACGGTCCGGTCGACTCCGCTGACCCTCAGTACTTTTCCGTTATTTTTCCCTCCGACGACGGCGAGACAATCCTCGGGACGCACGTCGAACTCCGGATTGGCAATGCGAATGCGATTAGGGTATTGGAAAATGATACCGCTGGCATCGTAGCTTCGCGGTGCTATGCCATCCCGCGTAAGAAAGCGCCAGTGACGTTCCCCGATCCGCTCACCGACTTGCATATAGATTTGCCGCAATCGATGAACGTGAGGATCGTCCAAGCGCATTTGTATATTGGCAATAACTGCTTCTTCGCTGAAATTCTCTTTTTCATCGCGAAGCCCGAGTAGATGCTTGCCTATCTCCTCAAGTAGCTCCCGATGACGGGATCGACCATCAAGGGCTGCCCGCTCCAAATCGAATAGCGTCCGAACGCCAAGTTTCCACATCGCTGTCATCGCTGCTGGCCCTACCGAGGCGCATAGCTGGGCTTGCGCTACCCAATCCATGATTTGGTAGACACCGTATGGGGTCTCAACAAACAACATGAGAGGGTTTGCTGTGGCGAGATTTTGAGTTGTCGCGATATGAAAGTCGGAAAGGCGGCCTCGAATTTCGGTGTCTATCCCATCGATTAATTCAACGGGTGTCGCAAGAGTGAATTTATAGATCGAAAGGTTCTCGCGCTTGAAATTACGCAGCCTAGATTTCCCGACTAGAGTTCTTTGCGCGGCCTCGGGAAAAAAACCGATCGCGAACGACAAAACTGCAACTACTTCCGCCTTTGCGACCGCTACATCTTTAAACAACGATTCAACCGCGAACGCAAATAGTGCCGCAATGACTATACCTGCTAGGATCTGCGTAGCAGTCGTAACTAGCAACGCCGGGCTAAGGTCGAAGTTTTGAATCGATTGAGTGAGAGTTCTCAACGAAGTGAGATAACCCCCGCAGAAAGCTGCCAAAACGGCTACGAGACACAGATTAAGCGAAGGATGTTGGCCAAGAACAGTCGGAAGACTCCCACCTTGTATAAATAACAATCCTATATAACTGGTTACGCTCACGACTAAAAAAAAGGGAACTATTGCAACGATCCAAGCCCATAGCTTGTAGTCCTGACGTTGTCCGCGCTCCGTAGCAGTTTGGACAAAGTATTTGAACTTAACGAACTCAAACGATGGTATTAGTCGCTCAGACTCTGGCTCCGTCGCGGAATGAAATACGGCTGCAAGGTCCTGAATTATTTCGCCCCGATGCAACTTAACTGTTTGCCTGATTGCGATGACGATTATCGGCGCAACGAGGGAAAGAAAAATAGAGACACTAAGGCTGGCAGGGTCGATCATAAACATCCCTCTCGTGAGGTACACAATTTCTGACGAAGTTGTTTCGATGAGTTGTTGCATTTCTCGCTTTGTGGCTGAGGTTCGAGCGCCGGCTGCAATAGGAGAGCCGGCTGAGGCCAGTGGCATCATTGACCATCCGCAACTCAATCCTCGTTCCAAGATAAACTGGCGTTCCGCTTTACAGGTCTCTTCAGGAATAGACGGTGGACCGTTGCCGGCCAACGGAGCCGCTACCAGTCTATCGATATCCAGACTAGCGAAACATTATCAGATTGGTTGCCACAGGCTTTCGCGTTCCTTACCCGCATAAAACCCGACTTGGCCCAAGCCGCTTTGCATCGACCTCCACCGGGAAACCATCACCGCTCCCGCCGTCGGAGATGTTTGAATGCTAAATTGCTGCTAAGCTCTTGCTCGCAAGAGATCGGACGGTAAGGCCTCCCACTCCAAGGTCGATCCGATACAGTGGCCGACGAACAATCCGCACCTCCGCACCAAGGATTTTGAAAATCCTTGCGAGGCCGACGCACTTGATAAATCTCCAGGAGCGGCGGAAACAGTCTCATTTCAGCACGGCCTCCCCGCCGCTGGATTGCATCCTGCGGCTGTCGCCTCAGATTGAGGTTGGAATGCGAGCATCAGGAGTATTGCCAGTACGCAGCCTCCAGGTACCTTCATCTGACCCACCTACTATGTCGGTATTCGTAGAACGCCTGCTAAGCGAACGACGGGCTGAGCGCGTCCTCCTGGATCTCCTTCCAAAGGTCCTTAGCGACCCAGCCAGTGGGTTGATATCCTTTCCTGCGCTGCATCTCGATCACAGCTGACCGGGTCGCGGGGCCAAAAATCCCGTCCACATCCACATCGAATGCGAGGACGTGATTAAGCGCTTCTTGCAGTGTTTTTACCCCTTGGCCTCGATCTCCGAACTCGAATGTTACCTTGTCATCCGGCATACTCGAGTCCCCCAGCAATCCCAGCTGGTGCCACTCTTTGATCAGTTCCTCTGACGCCTCGAAGTGCATTGCGTCCTCGGTCGGGAAAGCGGCTCCCCAGAAGAACTTGTGGGCATTGAAGATTTTGTAGATAGCAAGGAGACCAACTTGAGCTCGATTATCTCCCCGCTTATCAAGCAGCCCTTCTAACGTAAGGTCGATTGCAGTCCCCCAGGAATGATTGCTTATGGCTGACCTGCTACCCCTCACGTAGCGGCAGCAAAGCATGCCCATATGAGACATGACCGCATAGATTTCCGGTTCCGCTTTCCTAACGTCAGCAAGTATTTGCTCGAGCGTATCGACCGCCGGCTTTAAACCGCTGACCTTAAACGGGCCGACATTGCGCTGAACGACCAATCGAAGCAAACTCTGATTTGTGGGCCACCGGCAATCATCGTCAAAAGTTCCCCTGGGGTTTCCTAACAGGGCCAACATCGTTCGATTGCGGGCCCCATGCAGACTGCCGTTGAACTGTTCTCTTTCTCGCCCAAGGGCAACCGTCGTGGAATAGGCTCTCATAGTTCCCTCCAAGGAAAGCCGCGCAACCGAAAGTTACTTATAGACCTTTCAACACGGGTGGGTGCAGTAGCTATTCAGGGCTAGGTTGATTGGATGATCCCAGTGAGCAGAGCCTCGCTTGTCGAACCGCTTATTTTTATCCTTTTGAAGAAACAGTAAATTCTCGAATAAGTTCGTCGGTTTCCATCAGCGTATGAGGCCTTTCTTTGCAAGGCGCCTCCTGAAGCTACTCCAATTTGCGTAAGGGCTGCGCCAGGGGACACCCTGGAGGTTCTTCCCGGCCACGATGCCACCCAACCTAAGCCACCCCGCGACTCCCGTCGCGCTAATCCGCCACTTGAAAAGCGGATTCGGCTGTTGTGGCGTCGATGATCCTTGTCATCTCGTGCCGGCGCGGTGTCCGTTGCCTGAGGATTCTTCGAACCGCCATTGCAAGTGTAAGCAGGCCGAACGGAGGATATCGACAAACGGTCAAGAGACGGGATCAGGAAAACCGTTGTATACCGCCAGCGCGGAAACCGCTATTTGCAAGGCTTGTCGCGATGCGCAACGCATCGCTGAAACACCTCCACAGACACCCAGGCTTCACTATTGAAAAAAGTACAACGTAGTTTTGCCGTTGAGTACAAATCCGGCCGGCGAAAGACCGAACCCAAATCCAACTCGATCTGGGGAGACATAAACCTCAAGTCCCTGTCGCAAGATGTGCTGGAAGAGGCAATGCCAATTCTGCCAGTCGGCTCGCCCAATAGCAAAACCGGCGGCGGATCTTTACTTCCAGAAGAACCATCCAGGCCATCATTGACAGCGTCGATCGGCCAACAGACAACTGCATCGGGTTTACAGGAGAGAGACATGGCCGACGAAAACGATACGATCACTGATGCTGACGCGCCAGCCGCAGCAGCGCCCGATGTGCCCAAGAAGCAGCGCAAACCGCGCGCCAAAAAAGCGGCCGCTGAAATGGGTTCAGTCGAGGCTGCAACGGAACCGGCGGCTACCTCAAATGCATCAGCTGGAAAACAGAAGAGGGGACGCAAGGCCAAGTCTGACGGTGGTGCGACGAGAGCCAAGCGCGTGCCTGTCGGACGTGGTCCGAAGGCTGTGCAAACAGCGACTGCTCCTTCGCCGGCGGCAATTGACGAGATGGCCGATCTACTGCAGCTGGAGGAAGAAAACCGGCGACTGCGCAAGCTTCTGGCTGAAAAACTTCGTGCTGAAAATGCCGATCTGCGGAAGCGGCTCAATCTTAGTTGATTGCCAGAACAGCCAAGCGCTGGGCGCATTCTCATGCTTGTCGAGATGAAGGTGTTGGCGGCGGTTTTTCCGCCGCCAATGCTTACAAACACGCAGTCAGCGTGCCGAGAAGATTCGAGGTCGGTTAGAATGGCATCTCCATGGAAATTTCTGGCCCGACTGGTGTCGCCGCGACGGCAGCAGGGGCAAGAGAACGGTTCTGCCGACGACGTGACGCCGGACCACTCGGCCATCGCCAAGCCGGCTGAAATTTCCGCCGACAAGACTTTGGCCTCCACCGATCAGCCAGCAGGCGAGGAGCTGACACAGCGCAGCGAACCGGTTGCGGCGTCAACGGCTGCCCCAGCATTCCGCGGCAGTGAGCAGCGCTCCGGGCACGACAGATGTTGAAGGCATCGACGTCGTCGCGGCTGCGGATCCGGTCCGGTCTGATAGCGCCGATACCGCCGATCGCGAGGCTCCGAAAGCCGTGCAGCTTCGCCAAGGCGCAGAGCCAGGTCGTCGAAGACACAGCAAGAAGATTGACGTGCTTGAAGTCGTTCCGCAGAGCTCGGCGGACGTTCCCACCGTTTCTGACGACACGGTAAGCCTCGATGAAGAAATCAGGGTGCTTCGACAGCAGTTGGCGAAGAAGCTTCAGCAGCAGAACGCACAGCTGAAGAGGATGCTGGAGCGGTTTGAACGTTGAACGCGGGCAGGGCTGGTCTATCCGTTCGTCCGAGCCCAAACCGTGTAATGGCTTAACCTTGAAGTCACCCGCTGACGCGCAAGGATTCAGGCTTTGGCCGATAGCCGCGCGCACGCTTCCTCTTGATGACCTCGAGAAACAGCCTGACGGCATCTTCTTCTTTAGCAAACGCATGAACCATGGACTGGCCGGAGGCGCCTATTCGACCCCATCGCCTGATCAGGCAGGGCTCTCCAAACAGCGTTTCGGAGGTTCGTTCGACGTAGAGCTGGTAGGGCTGAGTGAGCATGCGGAGAAGATCGTCGAACGGAAGGAGAACGTCCAACGACAGTTTTGAATCGGTCTGTCGCGACCGATTCAAATTGGTGATGTTTTCCGGCGGGCACGCGTCTCAGACGGCCAATATC
>Ga0268287_100119_pt1 | contig 57185 bp, 70 predicted proteins | sample MetcocultureR3M_FD_191348 | JGI IMG/M metagenome (GOLD analysis project Ga0268287, IMG submission 191348) | Soil microbial communities from Anza Borrego Desert, Southern California, United States - Methanotrophic co-culture R3-M | ecosystem: Environmental > Terrestrial > Soil > Desert | place... | reverse complement strand
GAATGTTCGATTGAGATGTTCTCCGAAGATGGCTGCTTGTCCGCATATGACGACTATCCAGCCTCAGAGCTCAGCGAGCACATTGTCTTGTTTACCGAGGTGGGTATCGAAAACCTTCAACAGATTATCCGCAATCTTCGCGGAGTCGCCAACCCGGCATCGAAGCCCGTCGCAGAACGAAATCGCAAAAAGCCTCGGCTACTGCGGTCCTGACCGGATGGTTACACTACAGAACCCTCTGGACGGCAATCTTTTTGTGTTTCGCGGTCGTAGCGGATCGCTGATAAAAGTGATCTGGAGTGACGCCAGGGGAGCTGCCTTTTTACAAAAGATTGGATCGCGGCCGGTTCGTCTGACCGTCTGCGGAAGGCGGTGCGATCGCGCTATCGCCTGCGTACCTTCCTTATTTGTTGTCCGGAATTGATTGGTGCTATCCGCAGGAAACCTTTCGTCCGACGAAGGTCGGATAGCATTACTTCATTGAAAGTATTGTGAGAATATGATCGTATGGCTTCATGGTATCGAAGCCTTCCGATCTCCCTGCGGACCGGTGCATTGCTGCTCGAGCAGAATCACGAGTGGGCCGTTCATCGATCCCGCTACATGACACTGGAAACCATCGCCACGATGAGCGATGATCCGCTCATCAGCCTGCCAGCTGCAAGCTGACACTCATCCGGCCCTCTGGGATAAGCCGTGGTCGTCTACGCTAAACGACGTCTTGGGACATGATCTTGCGTTTTAATTGAAATCAGGCGGAACACGCTTCAACGTGTAGTGTGCGTAGTGGCTGGAGTTCTCGAGACTACAGCCAGATCGGTGGCTATTCCGTGGGCGGCGTGCGTATTCCAATGAAATCGGGCGGGGTTCCAATCGTGTCCGGCTTTTGATTGGAACGCCGTTCGGTAAATCGGAATCTACAGGCGGCGAGGGGGCGGCGCCCCATCCGCATATCTTTCTCTCATACGGGAAAAGCCTATCACACTCCACCATTCGCCAGAAGCTCAGTACAATAGCTTGAGCTGGTCGCTCCCGGACGATCCGAGACAATGGTAATGTCGCGGATGATGTAATTGTCCGACACAATGATTTTTGCGGAACAACTAACGCTGGTCGACCGTCCATTCTGTTGCTTAATCCGGTTGTAGCCGCCGCGCCAGTTATAGACTGTCGTGGAGCCTTCAGTGCTGTCGCTGATTGGAGGACTATATTTCGCGAAGAATTCGCCTGCTGACCGCCCCACCCAACGCGCCTCGACTGGATTGCTGGCAGTCCGACTAACCGTGGTACAGGCGGAAAGGGTAATGGCGAAAATCATTATAGTTGCGGCGTGGCGGTTCATTGTGTCAGAAGTCCTCATATTATTACGGCCGTAGACTTGTGGCCTTCCGACCTCGAAGTAACAGATTTGGACAGGCACCGTGAGCCGCAGCAGCACCCGAGTCATCAAAATTTCTCCACGCCGCTTTTTTGCAACGGCTTTCTTTTAGGGCGTTCTGCGAGATTGATTGGGCAACAAACGAACTGTAGTAATTTTTTCGTGCGCACAGCTTGTGGAATTAAAATCGCTAGTTTATAGAAGCGCCGCTGGTCACGGAGTGTAGCGCAGTCTGGTAGCGCACCACGTTCGGGACGTGGGGGTCGAGTGTTCGAATCACTCCACTCCGACCAGCTTGATTTTAAACGCTTTTTCCCGAATTTTACGAAGCGTTTTCAGTTCCGAAATTGGCGATCCTGACAGAAATTCTGACAGAAACTCTTATAGCTGTGTCGATATAGGTGCCGCTGCGTGCTTGACAAACAACCCCGGATTTCCGGGAGGATCGCGCCGATGAGCGACGACCGAGATCAACTGATGCGGCAGATCAACGATGACTTCGATGAGTTTCACCGCGTCATCAACGACGGCCTGCGTATCAAGTCGATGCCTACTGGCCCCGGCTTCCGTGTCCGCGATCTCAAAAAGTACGAAGCTTTCCTCGACTGCTCCCCGTCAGAGCAGATCGAGTTCCTGAAGACTGTTCACGCTGACGAGTTGGAATTCTGGCTTGAGTTACAGGCCTCACGGTCGGCGTACCTGGCCGACCTCGAACCGAGACTGCGTGACGACGACCAGTAAGACAGGGTTGTAGGATTCCACAATCGACAACCGGGACTTCATGCGGCAATCCTGTCGTCGTTCAGGTTATGGAGGCGAAGAATGTCGATCACGGTGTACGCATACCAGGTCAACGAAGGCGGCGCGTTAAACGGGTTCGCCTCTTCGATCGAGAAGGTTGCTGAGACGCTCCGGCAGGTTCGATCGGAAATTCGGCTGGAGGACGGCTACGAGCCTGGAACGTCGGCGATCTTCGCGTTCGATCTTCTGAAGCCCGATCTTGAGCAGCTCTTCGCGGTCCTAAATGGGGATGCCGAACTTGCTGACCTGATACTCAAGGACAAGCGCCTCGTCCGGCATGTAACCGGCGACGAGGAGATGGGATTGACACGGTAGAGTTGCCCGCCTCAGATGTCGCTCTGATGTCTGTGGGGGAGCTGATGAGGCGGATACTGATTGCGGCATTGATCGTGGGCGGATTTTCACAGGCTGCCGAAGCCAAGCGCGCTGAATGCTTTGTTGCTGATCGGCACGACCGCTCCCAAAAGTTGATGTCGTTTGAAGTTGATGACGAAAAGTATCCACATATCCTCAACATCAATGGTGTCGATGAGGGCGCAACGCCTTCTAAGGTGGTCGATATTACCTTGTTCGACAAAGAGACTGGCAAGATCGAAACTTGGTATCTTTCACATGTCGAGCGCACGGCTGTCGAGCAGCGCTCGATCTACCGCATGCACTTCGGCGAGATTGGAACCACATGGGATATCAGTGACCGAAGCAACTACACGCTCTACATGGACTGGGAGCACGGCACTGCCGGATGGCTCGACGAGAATATGGCATTCAACCTTTTCGACACCGTCGAGGAGAAACCGAATCTCGTCGTTTGGCCGGCATCCTGCAAACGGCTCGACTGACGATCACCTTGACCTCCATCTGCTCCTCGCAGTTCTCAACCGACGCCGAGGATGTTCCATGGCGGTTGGATTTTGGCGATCAGGCCGGCTTCAAGGCCAGCGGCCGTGTTGACTGGCAATCCTCCCCAGCATTGCGCATCCGGCACGGCGATCAGCACCTTGACCCGTTTTCCGCTGGAGAGAGCTTCCATGATCAGTGTTTTGACTCTCGCGTTCGTTCTCTGTCGTTCATCGCCCCGCCGGTAGGCGTCGAGCCGAGCCCGGAGGCCTCGCTGAGTCAGGCCCACATACTTCACAAAGTCATCCACGACAAAGGCGTATACGCCCCCGTCGGTAGGCGCTCGAGCATCGAGGACGAAACCGTCATCGCCAGGCTGCCACTCTCCCAGGAATAGGAATCCGCCCCGCAGCAGGACCTCCCACGACGTCGCCTGAGTCGTAGGGGTCTCCGATTCATCGTCGATCGCGACGGACACTGGTTCCCGTTCAAGCTGGACCTCACGCTGAAGGCCTTCGCTAATCCCCGCATCGATGAGAACCTTCCTGACATGCTGATAGCGGATGCCGAGAAGCGCGCTGATCTCAGTCCGGAGATATCCCGCGCGCGCCAGCGCTCTGATCTTGTCAGATTTCGTTTCAAGGCCAGCCGTTACCTGTTCGAATGGTTGTCTGTCACTCATTGCCCACCGCTCTGTCTGCGAAGTCTGTCCATTGCTTATTCTTGATCAGCGTACTCTGAAACATCGGGATGTCGTGGCTGCCTGGGATGGACTTTAACGTTTTGATTACCGATCCCACGAGCGGTTCCGGCATCCATGGGCTTAGAATGACCTGCTTGATGCATCCTGATGGCAGCGGGAAGCTCTTGGCGGAGACTTTCTCGGCCTTGTTCTCATAGATGACCCGATACTCACCTTCGGGCTTGTACGGCCACCTCTTCAGGAATGGCAAATCCGACGTTTTCGGGAGCATGCTCTCAAGCCTCGCGAGCTGCTCATACTGGACCCCACGATGCCGTATCCCCTCCACCCCATCGAACGAGGCGATCAATAGGTCCTTACGTAAGACGACACACACGCCATCTGTGTTCGGCGAGAATACACGCCAGTGTCCGTAAGTGTCGGAGTCCTTAGCGAGACAAATGGCCAGCAGCGTGTCGACTTCCCGGCGCTTCTGATAGACCTCCATGAAATGCCGATCATTGCCGTCGTCCCATTTCTCCGGGCTGAGCAGGGTAATCTGCTTGGTCTGCAACATGTGAATGGCGGCGGCCAGGTTCGTGTACCGTCGATATGTTTTGCCGCTGCTGGTCATACGAGGCCCCGGTCCTTATCTTCGTCCAGCACTCTTATGAATGGAATCGCGTTAATTTCTCATGGCTGAAACGACTGAACACCGTAGCCGGACGATGTCACGAATTCGGTCCAAGGACACCCAGCCGGAGATGCTTGTCCGCCGCTTGGTCCACTCGATGGGATATCGCTATCGGCTGCACCGCAAGGACCTTCCCGGCAAACCCGACCTCACCTTCGGGCCGAAGAGGAAGATCATCGAGGTCCGCGGGTGTTACTGGCATGCCCACTTGCGTTACGATCCGACTTGCAAGCGCGCGCGACCGGCAAAGTCCAACACCGAGTACTGGGGGCCTAAACTCGAGCGCAACATCGCCAGGGACGAACGGAACCTTAGAGAAATGCAAAACCTTGGATGGGAGGTGCTGGTCCTTTGGGAGTGTGAATTGAAAGACGCCACGGCGACCGAGGTAAAGATACGCCAGTTCCTGGAATGAAGCCCCAAGACCTCGGGCCTTGCGCCGGGCTGGATTCCAACGTTGGACAAAATCCGAATGCATCTTCCGGGGAATCAGAACTTGCTATAGGGTTCTTTGTTAACGTTCTTGTTTTGTACTAAGAGAGCGACGGGTTAGATTCGGAGGTCGGAGTATGACGCGTGCTGGCACGGTCGTCGATTTGTTTTGTGGTGCTGGAGGCCTGAGCGAAGGCTTTAGGCAGGCTGGATTCCGCGTGCTTGCAGGCTCCGATTTCGACGATACCGCTGGCAAGACCTTTGCCGCTACCCATCCCGAGGCAACGTTCATTGGCGGAAGAATTCAGGACCTGACCGTTGACCATCTCCTTGCTGTAACAGGTTTGAAGCCGGGCGAACTCGACGTCTTGGTTGGAGGACCGCCGTGTCAGGGCTATTCCGTCTACAATCACCAGCGCGGTGTCGATGACCCGCGTGCGGGGCTATTCAAAGAGTATTTGCGCATCGTGAAGGGCCTAAAGCCGCGGTGGCTAGTAATGGAGAACGTCGCAGGACTGACGTCCATTGCCGATGGCGGTATCATTCGCGAAATCCAGGCCGGAATGAAAGAACTCGGCTATCACGTAGAGTACAAAATCCTCAAAGCCGAGGAGTACGGTGTTCCGCAGGAGCGCCGCCGCATTTTCTTCATTGCCAACCGAATCGGGGCAACAATCAAGTTCCCCGAGCCGACGCATGGCCGTGACCCGCATAACAAGCCGCTTGTCACCATCTGGGATGCTATCGGCGACCTGCCGGCCGTAGAGAACGGATCGAAGGACGACCTCCTGAAATACGCCTCAGCCCCGCAGAACGCATATCAGCTCGAGCTGCGTGGAAACCGGAAGCATGTGAACAATCACTCGGCCCCCAAGCTCGGCGACATCAATCTCAAGCGCATGCAACACATCCCCGCGGGCGGCTCGTGGCGCGACATCCCATTCGATCTTCTTCCGGAAGGCATGAAGCGCGCGAAGCGGTCTGATCACACCAAGCGATACGGTCGGCCCCGCAAGTCCGATCTTGCGTGCACGATCCTCACGAAATGCGACGTTCATTGGGGTGCCTACATCCATCCAGAGCAGGACCGTGCCATCACCGTGCGTGAGGCCGCCCGCCTCCAATCCTTCCCAGATTCTTTTGAGTTCCAGGGCTCGAGGACTGAGCAATATGTTCAAGTTGGCAACGCAGTGCCCCCGCTCCTCGGTCGAGCTGTCGCAGAGGCTCTTCTCGAGGCCGACGGAGCCGCTGAATCCAAAGGCCGCCGCCAGGCGGTCGCTTGATGGCAAAGTCGGCGAAGAAAAAAAAGCAGTTCTACGGAATCGGCGAATGGTACGGCGATCTCTATGCCGACCTGCCGACGCTGAAGAAAAAGGCCTATGCCAACACCAAGTTCACGACGGTCATCTGTCCGTACTTCGCACAGGTGCCCGCGCTCGGGCCGAAAAGTGGGAAGCTCCATTGCAACAAGAAGGGCGGCATCTGCTCTCTCCGAAACTTCCATGAAGCCGTCATTCCCGGTGACGACATTACGTTCGGTCCCATCACAGCCACGTGCCCCAACCGCTTTCTCGAAGACGGCGTGATCGTTCAGCACATCGCTAAGACAGTGCTCAACACTGAGAGCCCGCTGTTTGCGAAGGAGATCGCATTCCTTATGCGTCCCAAGAGTGGGGTCGCTGGCGATGCCGAAGCAGACGCTGCTTTGGAGGAGGAAGAAGCCGAGGCTAAGGAAGGGGCAGAAGGCACCGAGGCGGCTGCTGCCGAATCGGCCCGTGAAGACGTGGGGAGGATCGATCTGGTGTTCGTCGATCCCAACGATAAAGAGAAATGGTGCGCCGTCGAAATGCAGGCGGTGTATTTCTCAGGCGGCGAGATGGGCAAGGACCTCGCTGTAATCCGCGACCTCGCAGACACCGCCAACGGGACGCCAATGCCTGGCGCGGCCCGTCGACCAGACTTCCGATCCAGCGGTCCCAAGCGGCTCATGCCGCAATTGATGATCAAGGTTCCCACGTTGAGGCGTTGGGGGAAGAAAATGGTCGTCGTTATCGACAAGCCGTTCCTCGAGTCGATGTCGGAGATGAAGAAAGAAGACCACATTTCGAACTGCGATATCGTGTGGGTAGTAGTCCGCTTCGATGTTCAGCCGGGAACGGGCAAAGCGAAGCTTGTCATCGATCAGACGATCTTCACGACCCTCGATCGAGCCGTAGACGCACTCACCTCGGGAACGCCTACGACGCTCCCGGATTTCGAGGCTAAGCTAGGTGGGAAGCTTGGCCAGGTTTTCACGACACCTTGACTCGTCATGAAATAAGTACAAAACGGGAACAAATTCCTAGCGCTCGATTATCGACATGAAACGCCGACGCAGTATCGACTTGGCATCTGCGCAGCGCGCGGCGATGCCGCTGGATCAGTGGCTAGCGATTGAACACATCTACAGCGTGGAAGTATGGACGACCGCCCCAGAGGCAGGCGGCGAGCTAATCGAAACGATCGGTAGAGCCACAGATTTTCAGGTATCGGTAGCGGCATACAAAGCGGCACTGCGAGAGCGACCAGGGAAGACCCTAGTCCACTTGAATGGCAGGTATCGGATGTCCTGCGAAACCGCCCCGGACCCGCCGCCCCCTCTCGGGTTCGGCCGCCCATGCGGCGGGAGCGGCCGAACGAAGCTCGCATCGGAATCCAGAACACGGCCTCAGGCTCTCGGAGCTCGAGGAATGGTATCTACTCGGGGGCAGATGTTCTAAGTGCAGACACCAGGGCTGGCTTGACCGCAGTGACATCGGTCGACGCTTTGGTAGGAGCGTGATCCTCGTGTCTCTCATGCCAAGGCTCCGCTGCACGGCATGCGGCAACAAGCGTGGAAACACCCTCTGCACAGGCAAGATCAAAAGGTGAGCGATTACAGCGCTGAGTAGATCGCCCACGCAGTCCCGACGAGGACGGCCGCCGATTCGGGTCCTGACTTCAGCTGCGTCGCCCGTTAACTGATCGATCGCTAAAAGCAAATAGGTCGACTTGCCGGAGTCCGACGTGCCCGGCATAGATGACGTCAGAACAGGCAACGGAGGCATGACATGGCTAGCTTTGGTAATCCTGCATATGGCGCGGTCCTCGGCAACGCGGCAGGCATGGCAGTCATTGCTGCCGGTACCGTTGGCCTTGCCTCTGCCATCGGAGACGCTCTCGACGCCGCGCGGGAGGCTCGTTACCAGGCGCGCTATAATAACGCGCTCGACACAGCGATCAGCCACGCGGAACAGATGCAAGCGATGGCCCGGGCGGCGCTCGAAACGATTGCCAAATTGGAAGGTGAGAACAAGCGCCTGCGCGCAGCCTGCCAGCAGCGCCAAGATGTCATCAACTTTCTTAAAAACCGTGGTCGCGCATGATGACGGACATTTCTGAGGACGACTGGCAGCGTATTCGTCAGCACTACGGCGATCTCGCGTATGAGCACCCCGAAATGCATCCGGTTATGCTCGAACTGCTCGAGCGAGATGGTCCGCCGGAGGGAAACGACGACCTGAAACGATAAAGTCCGCCATTTCGGCGGGCTTTTCGTTATCGGGCGAGTTTGAATTCCGCTGATCCGCCTTTGGCCTTGAGCATCAAGGCGCGAACCTTCCACTTATCCTCCGCCGACAGCTCCTGCGGCGAAGCGATGTGCTTGACCGATCCGACTACCGGGACTCCGAGAACCCCGTGTCCCTGACCTGCGACAAACTTCCGAACCGCTCCGATCCCCGCCTGGACGAGTGCCCTGAGCTCATGCTCGTCCATCGTCAGAAGAGTTGTTCTGAGGTCTTCGTTAAGCCCCGAGAGGTCCATCGTCGGACGTGCTTCAGGGAGTGCTTTAGCGTACCGCAGAACTGTCGAGATGCCGTCGCGGTCCAGATCGTGCACAGCCGCCTGGCGAGCGCGCGCCTCATCGAACTCGTCGAGCAATTCGGTGCTGCTTAGGCTCGGCTTGTACTCCGGGCCAGGCATCGCGCCTCCGCCCGAACCGAACACAAGGCTGAACGGCCAGCGCACAAGCTGTTCCGTCCACCGGATGACGCCCAGTGTCCCGCGCCAGAGGCTGGCCAAGGCATTTGCGATTGCTCTCAACATGTGTGATGTCTCCCTTGCTGTTGTTGCACGGAAATAGTTGTGTCTGCGGCCGCAAGCGACAAACCGGCGGCGAGTTGCACCAGGTCCCCGCTGGTCACAACATCGTAGTCAGGCCGACAAAAAAGGAGCTGACTATGACACTACCATTCGCCCGCCGACGCCCATTCGCCGATCTCGACATCCCTCGTCAGACGGCCCTTCCGCAACCTCGGCCCGAGGTGGGCATCAAGAGCCGTATCGTCGTCCTGCGCCGCCGCGAAGACGGCACGGTATTCGAGGGACCCGCGCGCCCAGCGTTCCTGTTTCGTGATCCGTCGTCGCCGACTGAAAGATACAAGCTGCCGGCGGACTACTTCTGGCGCGGGTCGCCGGAGCATCTGGCTCGGAGACAGGAACTGGGTCTCGACTAAAAAAAAGCCCCGGGGAAAGGAGACCCCGGGGCTCAGCCAACATGTTTCAGCGATCGAGGCATTTGTCGGGAAACATCGTGCGGTGATCGCCTGGATTCATAGTGTGGCCGGCCTTCGCCGGGCACAAGTCCGCCGGCGGAAATTACCTGGCGTGAACGAGGCGCTTCACGGTCGCAAGCTTGAGGCGGCAGTCTTCTCCGGCCTCGGCCAGTTTCACCATGTAGCGTCCGACGTCCTTCTGCGAGACCCATACGGTTCCGGCAATCGGCTCGTCGGCGCACGTCAGCAGGCTTCTTGGGACTTCGATCTTGCGTTCGACGACTTCCGTCACTGTGATGGTCTTGGTGGTAGAGCAGCCTGTGATGAGCAGGAGCAGACTGATAAAGACGGCGGCGTTCAGCACCCGAAGGTAGGCATCGGCAGGTCTCATTTCGACCCTCCGAACCTGGACGCCCGTAGTCGCTCGAGGACCGTGGCAACAGGGCCGTCTTCCGCTTCCGTCGCAGCCTCGATCGCTACCTCCGCCAGTCTCGACGTCTTCGAATTGACCTCGAGACCGTACTGGACGAACTCGAGCGCCTCGACGGCAGCGCGACGATCCTCGTCCGCTCGCTTCGCCGCCTCGGCATTCCGATTAGAAATGTCCACCAGACGGGCATTTTCGGCTTCTTGTTGCACCAGAGTGGCCTTAACTTCCGATAGCTCTGATGACATCGCAAAGTACCGAACAGCGACATAGCCGGCGCTTAGACCGAGGACGGCGACAATGGCGAGGGTGGCGTAGCCCTTGAAACCGAAGTCAAACATCGGGCTTTCCTCCCTTTCGACGGAGGTCGAGGAGCCCTTGGGCGATCAATGAGCGCATGTCGAGGTGACCGACGCCCATGTACAGAACCAGGTGCGCAACGGCGGCGCTGCCTACGACGGTGATGAGTTCCGCGAGACGGGGATATCCGACGGAAATGCCGTAGAACGACAAGCCGAAAACCCCAAAAAGAGACCAGGCTGTCAGGCGCTTCGAAAACGTGCGAGTGGACGTCTTTGATTTCGAGGTCATGACGCCCTCCGGAACGTGAGTTCGGGTCTCAGGCCGAGAGCCTCGGCGGTCTGGGCGAGACGGGTCATACCGTAAAGCGTGCCGTTTCCCTCTCGGAAGTCGCGAAGGACTGCGGAACGGGCGGACCTGATGCACTTCTTGACGACGTCTTCGGCCGCCGGGTCTTCCTCAAGCCGCTCGGCGATGGCGATGGCGAGAGCTTCCTTCATCCGGTCGATTGCCGGACTGCTGTAGGGCGATGCCTTGAGTGGTCTCCACGCTCCCATGTCAGCGCCCCCTCACGAGGTCGGCGTACTCTGGGACCGCATCGAAGCATGGGCAGGCCTTGAGCCATTCTCGAGCCGTGATCTTCCCGTCTCCGTCCTTGTCAGGACTGAAATCACGGTGACCCTTGATCGTGCGGATCGCCGGGAACCGTGTCACGAGGTCGAAAATTAGACTGCGGAGCGCAGCCTTCTGCGCTGGAGTCCTGGTGTCCTTGGCAGTCTTTCCATCGGCAGCGACGCCGCCGATGTACGAAATCCCGATCGAGGTCGCATTGTGTCCAGCGACATGCGCCCCGGCCTTCTCTACGAGGCGACCGGGAGACACCTTGCCGGACGGGTGGATGATGAAGTGATAGCCGATGTCGCTCCAGCCGAGGCTCTTATGCCAGCCTCGGATCGTGTCGATGCTGTAGTCTTTGCCTTCGGGAGTTGCGGTACAGTGAACGGCAATAGTGTCGATGCGGCGCATCGGAGGGGTACTCTTGTGAATACCCGATTATTGGCCGGCCGGCGAAATTGACATAGTGATTTCGGGAGCCATCAGGAGATTTGGTGACAATGACCGAACACGACAGGATATTCTTCGAGACGATCGAGAAGGCGATCGCATGGGGCGGCACTATTGGCGGGACGGATGTCGTGGAAGCCTTCAATATCGCCGCAGATCATGTCGCTGTCCTTCTCGAGGACGCATACGCAAGCTATCAGCGCGGCTCATTCGGAACGTGCGTGTTCGTTGCGATCTCTGCGCTTGAAGAAACCGCGAAGGCCGAGCTTCTCGGGTATCGGGCCCGTGGTGGCGATGGTCAAAAGAAAAAGGGCATCGACCCGATGCGGTCTCACGCGGAAAAGCACATCATGTCGGTCCGTCCGACGACGTTCATGGGCCGTCTGCCTGGCATCCTCGGCGATAAGGTGTGTGAACGCCTGATTGACGAGGCAATGACCGGAAAGCTCAAGGAACTGCGTGAGATCGCGCTGTACGTCCATGCCGACGAGCATGGTGTTCGTGCTCCTGCGACTGAAGTTAACAAGGAGCGCGCACGGGAAATTCTGCTCGTTGCCCTGGAATCGGCTGACGACGTTCTCGTCGGCTACACTTCCCGCTCGTTCGAGCTTGGAAAGCGGTTCGATGAACTCATCAAAAATATCGCCTGAGGTCAGCCGACTGCCCGATACCTTCCATCCGCTGCCATTAGGACCATCGCCCTGTTCCCGTTCGGATATAGGACTACATGAGCATGCGCCCAAGTGGTCGGCCCGATATTGTACCCCTGGCAGAGCTTGGCGCTGACCCCTGCCACGTAGGAGCCGTCGGCGATCCGTGGAGCGTGCGTGTGGGCAGATGTTACTCGCCGCCCGAAGCGCCGATACTGGAGCGGACTTCCGCGGCTGCCGCCGATGCCGAGATCGCCATGAAGGCCGTGCTCGACCTCGGAAACGACGATGCTGCCTCCTGCTGGAGAGAACTGAACGTCCTCCGCAAGGCCGAAGCGGCGAAAAGCGTATTCGGTGATGTTGAAGTTGTCGTTGGCGGCACGGACCGACTCATGCCAGTCGGCGTTTAGGCGGTGCCAGGTGTGGGCGTTTTCGGGATCGTACCGTCCCTCGTCGCCTCGCAGCCACTTTGCTATGGCGGAGTCATGGTTCGACTCGACGACGATAGTGTTGCACCACGGCCGACGGACGCCGTTCGCGAAAGCGACCGCTTCGGCGATCTCGCGCTCAACCGAAACCGTGCCGCGCGCAGCCATCCGGGACATGGCGATGGGATCGTGGATGTTGTGGTGGTTGCGCCACCTGAAATCGAGCGTGTCGTGCAGGAAGGACCCGAACGGTTTCAGGCGGTCGAGGAGGTTCGGAGCATCAACGAAACGGAGGTTCGCCCGGTCGTAACCCCAGGACGCCATCGCTATGGCTTGATCGAGCTGGTCGTGGTGGATGTCGCCCCAAGCGATCGTTGAGGCACGATACCCGGACTTCACCGCGCCGTCTGAAACCAGGACGTCTAGGTCCTGGAAGCTGCCGCGCTCGTCGGCGACGAGCTGGCCGAAGAAGATTTCGCCATCGGTATCGATCTCGACGAGCAGCGCTCCATAGGTGTGATGCTGGATCGCTTTTCTGCCGGCCGCACGAGGGGCGTATGATGGAATGGTGCAGCAGCCGGTAGAGATGGCGTAGCGCGGCTTCTGGTCGAGCATGCGCGGGATGCTCTCCAACGCTACCCGGGCATGTGGCACGACGACGTGGCGGCCGCCATTGGTGGTCTGCCAACCATTCAGGGGATTTGCCGCCGTCGGCAGGACGTTCGCATCGGCGATGAAGAGGAGATCGTCCGACAATCGGATGCGGTCATAGACCATATACTCCCGAAGTTCGGGATCGAAGACGGCCGTCGCCGAGGCGTGGTCTTCAAAGAGGCCCTTCTGATACGTGTAGCCTGCGATAAGAAGTGGCGCATTGAGATGGGCGGCGTAGGCGTGGAGGTTTTTGAGGAAGGGCTTGAATACCGGCGTGTCGTCCTGCGCGGACGTAAGAAGGAAGCGGTGGACTTTACCGGGTGTGATGTCGGCCGAGATTTCGGCGATCGACGAGATGCGTGCGGGCTTGAGCTTCTCTGACTTGGGCGGTTCTTCCGCCGCCCGACTTCGGAGATATTCCAACGCCGATCGGGCTTGCTTTTCGGAGCAGCCGAGCCGTTCGGCGATAACCCTGCGACCGAGGTCTTGAATTTTAAGGTCAGCAATCTTGGATGCGCGGTCTGCGACCGTAGTGTTTTTATGCATATGTGATGTCTCCCGTGACAGAGAGACCGTGTGTCGGCGATTTCGCCGATGCAAATTCCGCCGGCGGACTTTTCATTAGCTTCCGATGTGCAGGGACGATCTAACCCATGCTGCGAGGACGGTGACAACGATCGCCGACACGGTTCCGGCAATGGCGGCGATCGCCGACAGGACGCCGCCACGCTTGGCGTCGAGCTTCTCGAGTGCTTCTACGCGCGCCCGGATGTCCGAGTGGATGGCGATGTTGGCCTCGATTGTCGCCAGCTTCGTGACGATTTCCATTTGAGTCTTCTGGAGGGCCGAAAGCTGGCTGAGGATGTAGGTATTGTCGGGCGTGGTCATTGCATTCTCGGTGAGGGAGGGCCTGCGACCATTCGGGCATATGAGGCTGCAAGATTCGACGCGCCGACAAAGCTTATTCCGCCGGCGCAGGCGGCGTGTAGCTGATCTCCGTCGCAACAATGCAATACGAGCAATCCACTGGCGTCTGACTGCCGATAATGAGACCCGTCGTCTGCGCGCTGTCTCGCCGCCCCCGGCTGTCGTAATGCGCGCGGTTTGGTTGGCGAGCCGCCCATTTCTGAAGTCCCGCCTTGATCATCTTGGTGGTGAGAAGAAATTGCGAGGACATTAGGGTTCTCCGAGATGCGGGGCGATATCAATCCCTTTTGGAATGTGGGTCGGTAGGCACGTCACCGAGACACGACGGCGTAGCAAGTCTTCCTCCCTGAGCGTCGGGAAGCCGATGTGATACTGCGTCGGCAGGCTGTTGACGGCGGCCATCGGATCGAGATCGGCAAAACTCGCCAAATTGGCTGCCGCTTTCTGGTCGTCAGCATCGTTGATGATGTTATCGACGTACGGTGCCAAACCTCCGAGCGCCAGAGCGTTCACGGGTTCGTTTACCCGGCCGTAACTCACGGAATAGACGACGTCGCCTGCCGACTGCTGACCGACGCTTGGAACCGGAATGGCCGAACCGTCACCGATCGGAGCGAGAATTGTCACTCGGCCGACGCGGCTATTACCGTCGATCCGCAGTTCGATGGATGTAATCTTGCCGACAGCCTCGCCTCCGGGGATGATGCGATGCGCAACGCGTACGGTATCGGCAGTAGTCATAGCTTTGGCCGTTGCCCAAGGAACCTCAAAGCTGATCTCCGCCGCCCGGCTGCGTATGCAGACCTGGCGGTCGAGCCGACGGATTGCGTACCGGATGGTGCGAACTCCCCGGGTCAGTTCCGAAAACCGCGCAGTCCGCATGTCCCGGATCGCCGAGTTTTTCGTCGTCAACTCCCAGAGGACGATCTGATCATCGTTCTGGTCGACTGTCATGAAGGGGTCTTGCGCATCGTGCTCCGTCGCACAAACGTAGCATCGGCCGTTGGCTTGGCGACGGTCTCCGACGTTGTAATGAATTACTTCGAACGTATCGGGGTCCTCGAACTCCCACTCAGGCGTCGTCAGGTCGAGGTTGAGCTGACCGAGAGTCAAGACCTCAACCGTCTCGGTCTTGTTGTCGCCCAGCACAGGCTGAATTGCCGCGGGCATTGCGATGTCGATGATTTCCTCGCGGGCCTGCTGATATTCGTATGCAGCCCGCCACGAGTACGAGATCAGCTTCGGGCGCAGTTCAAGATAGCCGCCCTTCGCGTCGCCGTATTCAGGGGAGTTTGCCTTGACCTTAAAGGTGGCTACGTTGGACACGGACGTCACCTCAAAGCTGTCGAAATACCAACCTGTGTCAGCACCGATGCTGTCTCCCGGTTTAGGAATGGCGGACAGAATGTCCTCATACGAAAACGTGTTGAACGAGCCGATGTGGTTGGAAACCTGGGCGTCCTTGGCGTACTGCGTCCAGGATGCGACTACCCTCAGTTTCGTGATGGACTTTGGAGGAGTTGTTACCTTGAGCGACAAACTACCTTCGAGGATGTTGTGCACCTGGTGTTCAACGACGCCATTCGTCAGATGCACGAGGCTCGGCACCAATGTCTTACGATCCCAGCGCCAAAGCTGTCGACGAGCTAGGAGAACGGTCGCCGGGTCTTCGCTGGCGTCGGCGTCGAAATACAGGGGGTCGTACATTTCTGCCGCTTCACGCTCGGCAAGCGGAGCGTCCGGATCATAGTCAACCTCGCCGACGCGCAGTGCATCGGCGGCCGCGCGGAGAACATCGTCTTCCGCGGGCGGGACACATAGGAACTCGAGAGTGCAGTCCTTCGCGCCGAGGTTCGTCGGCAGCGCCGTGAGGCGACCGCGCGCCAGCTCGACGGGAACCGTATCACCCTCTGCCTTCTCGGATAGGACAGCGTAGCGCTCGGGTTGTCCAGCGATGCCGGCTATCCCCGGATTGCGGATCACAACCGAGAAATAAGGGGTGATGACCTCGCCATCCTCCCGGTCGACGACGGTCCCGGAGAAAGCCTCATAGGCCTCGGTTGCATGAACGGCAGGATCGAACGGCATGTTCCAGGCGGTGAGCCAAGCAAGATAGATCATGCAACACCTCCAACTTCTTCGGAGACGAGTTCCCAGGACACCTCGGCGCGCGAAGCCCTCGTATTGATTGACCACGGCTCGGTGACCATCAGGTTGAGGATCGGTCTGTAATAGATGCGCACGGCTGTCGCAGCCGGCGACGTGAGCGTCAGCACCTTGCCCGCGACAGTGAACGGCAGCGCGTTGAAGGCGAGGTCGTAGACCCTGATGCTATCGATATACGGAGTACGCTGGAGCGTGCGATTCGTGCCGCCGGCAGCGATCGTGTCGCCGAGCTCAGACGGCGGCACGAGCTGAAATTCGGTTCCAGGCCACAGGCGCGACAGAGCTGGCGCACGGATTTCTCCTTCGCCAGATGCTATGCGGACTTCGTACAAGCGAAACGCAGCGTCGGCCAAATTTAGGAGCCGACCGTTCCAGGTGCGCCGCATGTCCGCCGACATAGGTATTGGTTTCATGTCGACCGACAGGTCGAAGCCCGATTGATATCCGAGCGCGAGATCGGTGCAGATGAGAGTGCTGGGGGATACGTGCTGCGACATCAGTAGTTGCCTCCCATGCGGCTCGCGCGTTCCAGTTCGGAGACCAAGCTTTCGGACTCGGGGCCGCCATAGAGAGTGCCGGACTTGCCGCCAAGGCTAAGATTGACGTTGAAGGTTTTGCCGGGGTGGCGATCCAAAGCACGGCCACCGCGAACGACATCCGCATCCGACGGATTGTCGCGACCAACGATGATGTACTGAGAGCGGTACTTGTCAGCAGCTGCCTTGGTTTCTGCCGCCTCTTGGGCACGGGTTTTCCGGCCGTACGTGTTGATCCCCATGTTCTGGAGGATTCCGATACGCTCATCGAGGCTAGCCTTGGCCAGCTTATCTCGGAGATAAGCTTGATCCCGCGCTTTCATCGTCGCGGCGATAGTGTCCTGAATTTTGTTCTCCGCCTCGACAAAAGGCTCGGCCAGCTTGCCACCGATCCATTCGCCAGCTTTCCAAGCAGCAAGGAACGCTGCACCAATCAGGCCTACCTTGGTTGCAACGGCAGCGGCGGCAGCGCCGATTCCGGCAAATGCTGGAGTAAACGCCGGCAGCAATCTTCCAGCGAGTCCGATCAGGCCGCTCACGCCCGTGGTGATGACCTTGAGAATCCCCGAGAAGCGCAGCATTCCAAGGAAAAGCGCGGCGGTCAGGATGTCTTTACCGAAGAAGTCGAGGACGGGCTTGATCGCCGCGTGGATGCCATCGAGCACTTTCTTGAACATGCCCCAAGCTTCTTTGAGGTGTTCGAAGAAGTCGACCACGTAGTCCCGTGCCGTATTCAGCCAGTCGAAGTCCGCAGCATTTCCCCCGGTGATGACAGAGTAGGCATCCACGGCGAAGGACTTGATCAACAGGAACGCATCGCGGATGCGGTTCAGCCACGCCCAGTCGGAGTCCATGCCCGACAGAATTTTGCTGATCTCCCCGAAAGTGACGGAGGCGATCTGGGATACGGCGACAATGACCTTTCGGCTCCAGGCGAGGATCACAGCGCCTTTCTTGAAGATCGCGCTCTCGTAGTCGGTGTTGCCTTCGATGAATTTCAGGATGTCATAGAACACCGTGCGAACGGCGATAAACGTCTCCTGAATCATCTGTGCGATGGTCATGCGGTTGCGCGACAGCCAGCCTGCCAACTGGTCGTTCGTCTCTTCCATCAACGGAGAGAGACCACGGTTGACCTCGAGTTTGACGCCTTGGAACGCCATGTAACGGCGTCCTTCGGATCGCTTCAGGCTAGTGCCGCGCTCACCGTCTTCCTGTGTCGGTACCGCACCGAAGCTTTCCATCTCGCGACGATACCGATCGATGGCAGCCCGTCCGCCTTCGAGGAGCGCCAGATTTTTCGCCCCCGCGTCCTCACCAAAGAGTTGCTGTGCAATACCAAGTTTCCGATTGGAGTCCGGGATTTTATCGAGGGCGTCCGCCAGAGCATACAAGGTATCCACGCCGCCCTTGAGCGCCGCGTCCATGTCGAGACCAACTTCTTCCAGTTCTCGCAGGGCTTCTCCGGTGGGACCAAAACCTTCTTCGACCCTGTTCTTGGCTTCTTCCAGAGACTTGTACTCCGCGACCAGAGCGAGCCGGCGGCGCGACATGTAGGCGTCAAGGTCGCGTTCCGACATCCCGGCTTCAAGGCCACGATTCCACGCTGCACCACCGCGAGCCGTCGCCTGGATGTCACGATAGATGCCAGCCTGACGATCGGCGATCCCAGTCAGCGATCCCGTACGGGCAGCGGCGGCGGACGAGATAATCTCCGAAGCAGCATTGGCGTCGCCCGTGCGGATCGCGGCGATCAGTCCGCGCCTAGTCCAGCTGCCCGTCTTGCCATATGCGGCGTCGGCATCCTCGATCGATTTACGGACTGCCCCGAACTGGTCGGCAATAGTCCCCAACGTCGGCAATAGCTCGTCAGGGTCGCCACCATTCTGACCAGCCGCGAACTGAAGCGTGGCAATGTCGCTCACGCTTTCACCCGTTTGCTTGCTCAGGGTGTCCAGTTTGCGGAGATACTCAGACATCTCGTCCGTGGCTTTTTTCGCGGCGAGCGAGATCAGGCCGATCTTCGCTGCGGATGCGGCGGCGGCGGTGCCAATGCCGAGGAACGCAAGCTTGCTGCCTGCGACAAGCCCTTTGAAGGAAATGCCCGCGACTGCCTTGGTAACCGTTCCGATGTGCCGCACTGATGTCCCGGCAAATCCCTTGACAGAATCCCCGGCACGACGGGCGGCGTCGACCACCAGGTCACGGATACGCTGGGTCGTTGTCCTGATCTGGGCCAACCCTTGAAGCGTGAACCGTGTTGCGATCTCGCGGATACCAGCCATTAGATGATCTCCTGAAGGAGTTTGGCGGATTCGTCGTTACCCATGGCGGCCGCCACCGCCTGGGCCATGAAGTTGCGCTCGCTCCGATCAACCTCCGCAAGAGTTCGGATCGCGAAGCTCAGCTCGAAAGGCGACAGGGCAAAGCCGTCGCGGCCGGTCCGAACGGTGTATTCCGATGCGTCGCGGACCACGCGCATCAGTGAGGACGTCGCAGGGACGTCGGTTTCGGAAACCTCGACTACCGGGGCCGAGCTGCCGCTCTTACGCCGTTCGGTGAAGAAGTCGTCGATCGGCCGAGTCGGGAAGGTAACCTCCAAGACGCTCAGGAACGCGTGGAGGACTTCCAGATCAGAGCGGCGACGCAACTCCCCGTCGGATGTATCCATGCCCGTTGCCGCGACAGCCGTCATCGCCGGACGCCCGACGGCGGCTGCAATTTCATCCGCTGTCGCCCGGTATGCCGACGGATCGACGATCTCGATGAGGGTCGGATGCCGAACGGCGAGACGCAGGAACTCGCGAAGCGTGAGCGCGCGGATTTCGACGTCGCCTTTAACCCAAGGCATGGCATGCCTCGCGGTCGTGTCGACGGCCGCAAGGATGCTGCTGAATGTGATCGGGGTGTTATCCGGCATTGGCGGCCCTCCCTAGTCCGGCCGAAGCCGTGGCTTAGAGCGTTTCGAGGGCGCGCAACGTGCCGTAGCCGGCGGCTGACGTGGAATACATCGAGCCGGTGATCGTTGCGACGTTCGGGTTGTTGACGTCACCGATGCTGATCGCGCCCGACGGGGTGAACTCGACGTCGTTTAGGATCATCTCGGTCTCCTTGCCGTAACCTGTGGAGATCACGCCCACGACCCGCAGTTTTCCGCGAACGCCGCTAGTTTCCATGAAAGCCAGGTCGAGAAGCTTGTCGGCCTCGGTGACCGCAGGCTCATCATAGGTTCCGGTAGCATCGGTAGCCGCGCCCTCGGGAAGCTTGATGATTTCGATCAGTCCCGTCTTGGCGTGGTAGGTGTAGTGTTCGTCCTCGACGTAAACGGAACTGGCGGAGTCCGTGATCTCGACATTGGTAGCCCTGATGCCGGGAAGCTCGATGACGTCGCCGACAGCGACCTTCTTGATCTCGAAGGTCTTCCCGGTTGCCGCTGCCTGCGTGCGGTACTTGGGATTCGCCATGGCCTGAACCTGATACAGGAATTCGGTCCACTGCGACGCGCCGTTGATGGACACCGTTCCGGTCTTTTCGGTCGTCACGTTCGCGATCTGGCGCTTGTCGCCGAACTCGGAGGTATAAACCGGCACCTGCGTGATGTTCGGAGTTACCTCGATGGACTCGCAAGCACCAACCTTGATGTACTTGCTGGTGCCTTCAGGCATGAACAGCGCGACCGCACCCATGAGGCGGGTCTTATTTGTGATGGGGCGGATTGGAAGCTGAGCCATTGAAGGTCTCCTGATTAGCTCTGATGATTAGTTTCGGGGTCACCGTCGAGGGTGAGCATAGTTGTGGTGAAGGTGGTCGTAGCGGCGATCAGCATGCCTTCGTCGGTTGGCTGCGGGTCGGGGCCACGCGTGCCTGTAAGACGCCAGCTGGCGAGACGTCCGACACCGAGGACGGACCCGTCGACAAGGCACTTCTCGATCCGAGTTGCGATGACGTCGAGTGTGTCGAGCGCGGCATCGTCGTCCTCGTGGACGCATGCCCTCACGGCGATCTCGAAGTTCCTCTGCTGGACACGGTACCTGGGAGGATTGGTGTCAACGAAACTGACGTCGTCACCGACTACGACGGCAACAAACGGCAAATCGGACTTCTGAAACGGTCTCATGAGGCGCACGGCATCGCCGACGAATTCAGCTCCGAATTCCGTCTTCAAGTGCGCGATAACCGCGTCCCGTACCTGTTTCCTTACGTGCGCCATCAGGTCTCCAACAAAGTCAGCTCGACTTTATTGAGACCGTCGGCTTTGCAAGATTCGACGCGGTAGACTTTGCCGCCGATGGACAGGCGGTCGACGCCGTTGATGCGCATGATCTCATTTGGGTCCGACTCAGCGCGCGCGGGGTCAATAGCGAAGATGTCGTTGGTGAATAGGGTAGCTTTCGGGTTTCCGGCGACGACCGTGAAGCCGTCGGCAGAGACTTCCTCGGAGACCTCGGCGAACCACCCTGCCAGAGGGTGTCCTTCCGCCGGTCCGCTGGGGCGCAGCCAGATGATCGCTTCGTGGTGGGCGAAGGCGCGCTGCAGGTGACGGTTCATGGCGAGGAAGGGATTGGCGGGCATGGCGCACCTCAAAAGAAATCCCGACGGCAACGGGGAGAGCATCGCCGCCGGGATGTACGTCAGGCGCTTAGCCCTGACGAACCTTGCAGACTGCCAGAAGGCGTTCGATCCACGACACGACGTTGGTCTGGCCCTTGAATTCGGCACCTTCGTCGTGCGGCAGGAGGTGGGTCGATACGTACTCGGGAAGACCGGTCGAACCCAGGTCGGACATTCCCGTTCCCGGTGCAAAGCGGGTCTGGAACATGCCGTCTGCAATCGGAACGATGAACATGTCGTCGTCGCCGATCAGGCTGATTCCACCGACCTTGGCTCGCGTGTACTTCTTGACGGTGATGTCCGATGAGATCAGGAAGCCACCCGAAAGGTCATCACGAAGAGCCGAGCCGTCATTGTAGCGCTCGAACGCCTTCTCGAACTTCGGATGGTCGGTGATCGAAGCGAACCTGTTCTTGCCGCAGATCGCGACATAACCTGTGGCCGTCAGGTCACCGAGCTGCTCCTCGGCCTTGTCGCGGGCGGCGATCAGTTCCGAACGAATGTTCGTGTTGGACGAGGCAAAGTCCACGTCGTGCGTCGTCTGAACGAGAGGGACGCCGTCCTTCCCGAACGCATTGAACCAGTTCTGGCGGATGTTGCCGTTGTGGTCGATGACCAGACCCGTGATCGCGCCGATACGCGAGACTTCCCACATCAGGCGGTTGCGCCGATTGATGCGAGCAAGGAGCTTGTTGCGCTCCATTTCGACGGTCTCGTACAGTTCCGATCCGAAGGCACGAACACCCTCGAACTGCGTTGCAAGCAGGGTCTCTTGCGTCGGGAAGTGCGGCACGATGACCGGAACGCCAGAACGGACGTCGCGCTCGGGAACGTGACCAGGGGCACCTCGGGGTGCTTCCGGGACGATGCCAAGGCTGCCTTCGTTGAACTCGATGATGAGGTTCTTCGAAGTGACGCCTTCGGAGTTCCATGGGAACCAAGCCGAAGTATGTTCCGGCACATAAGGTTGGGAGTTGACGTGTCCGGTTACGACGGCCTTCTCGAAGAGAGCGTTGTCCGGGGTGAAGATGTTTGCGATGTCAAAGCTCATGAGAGTCTCCGTCGTGTTTAAGTGAGGCAACCGCCCGCGTTAGCGGACGATGATCCCAAGCTGGTAAAGTCCGTCAGTGATGCGATCGACCAAGGACTGATCGCCGGCGAAACCCGGCACGACCGAAGCCTTCACTTCCGCGTCGCGGGCGATGACGAACGCGCGCGCTCCGGCCACGGAGGCATCAACGCCCTGGGAGGTGATGACCAGCATGAGCGGGTTGGTGTATGCGGCTACCGAAGCGGTGACTGGGACGAACTCGAGCTGCTGTTCGCCGGCGATCTCCTCTTTCACAAGGATAGTCCCCGGCGGGTAGTAAGCTCCCGCAGCCTGCTTCACGTAAACGGTATCGCGTGAGCGAGTGCCGTTCGCTTCGCTGAGGAGGAAGAACTCAGGCACTGCCTGCTGGTAAACTCTAGTCATTTCTGTTGTCTCCTGACGTGCCACAAAGTGGCTGTTAACGAGCGCCGCCAGCGCCACCACGAGCGCCGCCATTGACGTTCGCGTAGATGCTGCGGAGGTTGGGTTTGCTGTCGGCATGGCTTCTTTCCCTTGCTGGCTCGGCGGCTGAACGCGCGGACGGCAGTTCGGCGGAAGCGATCGCGCTCTTCGTAAGAAAGGCCCGGATCACCGAAGGCTTGGCCTTGGCCGAGCGCAGCGCCTTGACTTTGTCGACGAGACCGAATGCACGGGCAGACGCCTCCAGCGCGGCATTTTCCTTGTCTTCCTCGGCGGTCAGTTCGTCGCCTTTGGCGCGGGTCTCTTCTTCGCCGGCCGGGACTTCTTCCTTGGCCGTCGATTCCTCGCGGAGCTTCCTCAGCTTGCGAGCGCGGGCGACAACCTCTTCGGCAGCGCCTTCGTCGGACGCTGCAACAACGGCGTCGAGGGCTGCCTCAAGGGCGGCCTCGGCAGTCTCTGCGGCCACGACAAGTTCTTCGAGTTCCATGTTTTTCTCCTGTGTCTGTTGGGGAGCGCCGTCGCCGTCGCGCTTCCGGAAGGTCGGCATCGGATATCCGCGCTTTCCGCGCACGGTTGCGTTAGGGTCAGCCCCGACTGGGACGAGCGATGCTTCGTGAAGGGTCCACGAGACGGCGGTGGCTAGTGGCACGTCGTTCTCGCGTTCGGTGATCTCGTATTCGTTGACGCAATATCCGGCACTGATCTGGCCGTAGAAGCCTTCGGCGAGGTCGGTGAGGAGTGCCTTGCGCTCATTCGTGAGCACTGCGTCGCCAACGATCTTTCCGTCTTCAGAGCGGACGTTGTCCACACGGCCGAGGATCGCATTGATACCCGTGAAGGTGTCGTGGTTGTCGAGCAGCGGCATTCGGGGCGTACGGCTGTAGTCCATGCCAGCCGTCAGCAGAACTTCATCGACTTCAATCCAGCTGATGTCGCTGACGTCGATCTCGGCGGCCGTCATGTCCGCAACAGCGGGATTGGGAATCCAGGTGCGAACGGGAGTCTCTGTGGTGATGACGATGGGAAAGCTGCGGCTCTCGACGTCGACGGACGCAGGAAGACCAGCGAAAGCGCGGCGGCTAAGCTCAATGCCTCTGGTCTGTCGTTTGCGTGTCATGCCCGGTCTCAAGTTGTTGAGACGAGCCTGACGAAGGCGTTTGCAAGATTCGACGCGGGCGCTCGCCGCCGGCGGAATGCGAAAAGAGAAACCCCGGAGAGCGGTCCCCGGGGTTTGGAGCTAGTAGCAGTAGAAAGCCGACAGGAACATGTTGTGTCGTTCGTCGGGAAAGCGTTCCTCGGAACCGAGGAGTGCCTTGAAGGAAGTCGGGTGATCCAAGATCATACGCAGAAGTGTCTCAGGTCCGAAAGCGTCAGGAACCCAGTCTCCGTCGTCGAGGTCGTATGACGGAAGGCTCTCTTCCCAAATGACCAGATTGTCGGGATCAGGACGTTCCCGCCAATACTCCGATGGGAAGTCCTCGAACTCCAGTTCACCCTGGCGAACGGTGATGATGTCGCCGATGTGCTCGGGCTTTCCCGCCAGCCAATCCACGACCTGATCGTAGATTTCGTCGGGGTAACCCTGGAAGGTCATCCGGAAGTGGTCCTCGTCTTCAACCGCGTCGACGGGCGCGCATTCCTCGTCGTCGTTCTCGCTGATGGTACCCACGGCAGCCGAAGCTGCCGCGGGGATTTTCTGAGCACGAAAGTCGTCGAGGCGAACAACGTTGGTCATGTTAGTTCACCTCGATCGGACCCATCGAGAAGATCATGTCCATGATCTTCTTGGACGGTGCGTTGAGCGCATCGTAGATCGCCGTAGCGTCAGGAGAGTTGATCTCAAGACCATCGAGCTGCATCAGCAGATGGTGCATGAGAGCGACCTCGTTGACACATTCGGGAGCGCCGTACAGCGCCTCCTTCACGTGCAGGGGACGGACCCAATCGGGAAAGCGCAGCACAACGCCATTTCCGACACCCATTTCCGCAGAGCGGAGGCGGTACAGGATCGCGCCCGGTTCCGAGCGGCCCGCAACGACCAGGACGAGTTCCTCCGTGCCGCGATCATAGAGCGCGGTCGGCGATGCATGTGCATCAACGGAAACACGGAGCCCGGTGAAGGCCTCTTCGTGCGCCTTCATGTGCCCCTTGAGGGCGGTCAGGGTGAGATCGAGATTCGGCATGTTGTCTCCTTTTCTGCCGTTGACCATCGTCGTCTTCGACGATCGATGGATGCGGCTAAGGAGACTTCGTCCAGCGAGCGGGACGATACGATGCGACCGGCACGGATTGCCACATGGCAGGCTCGGGACGCTAGGGGTGCTACCGACTGTACAGACGCCGGGACATGATTTCGATGCTGCTGCACATATTGCATAGCTCATGTCCTCCTTTTCTGCGGCGTTGCCCGGTTGCTACTGTTGAGCTCCTTGGAGCACATCGGGACAGCGCCCACAAGCGCGAAAATTCGGCCTAAGTTATTGCGAATGTTGACAATTAGCGTGTCCCATAATGGGATTCGCTGCTGTTTCCGGGAGTTACGAGGAAACTTTACTGGTCGCTAACGATAATCGTCCCTCGCGTCGTCCGCTCCGCAACGACGGACGAGCATCGATGTGATCAAAATGTCACGCCAGTGACGGAGTCCGCTCAACAGATTCCTCGCTCATTTCGGTTTGCGCCATCTTCAAGAGAGCTTCGAGAACGCTCTTGCGCTCCTGGGCGCGGATGATCTCCACCTCGGGCGTGGTGCCTTCTTCACCCCAGCCTTGGTATACTCCATACCCCAAGCCCTCGATCTTGGCGCGCTGCGCATCGCGCGCGTTCTGCATGTCGATCTCTTCGATATTGTAGCCATACTCGGCCGCCACCTTCTGCCGGCTTGTGAAGCCATTCTGCACCGCGAGCATGAATGCGGTGACCTCCTGTATCGGGTGGATGTGGCCCCGCGCCGGGGGCATCCACTCAACGCGCATGTAGTCGGCCTCTGTCAGATCGTCAGGGGGAGTCCATGCCTTGGACAGGATCGCGGCCGAGACGAACTTGCGCCAGGTCGGATTCAGGAATTGCGACACGAGCAGATGGAACTGGATCGACTGCACGAACCGAGCGACCTCAAGCATCATAGCCCGATAAACGCGGTCGTTGACCTTTGAGAAGTCCAGCGTGATCTGTTCGACGCACAGCCCGATGCACACGGCGATCTCCGCAAGGTTGAGCCTCGTGAACATCTCGTAATTCGAGTCCGTCGCCGGCATCTCGGGGAATTTTACGGCGTAGCCGGTTGGAACCTCGACGGCAGCGCCTGACGGAGGATTTACGAAATTGGGTTCGACCGCGTCGCTACCATCGTACGGCTCGTCCCGCTCGGCATCGATCGGCCGCTCGTAGAATGTGGTGAACCTCGACTGCTTCGACTTCTTCTCCAGTTCATTGACGTTGTAGTCGCGGAGGAACTCGAGGTTGGGAAGGATGGGGGCAGCCCATGGCACGCCACGCTCAGATGTCACGCGCTCCGGCAGGAAGATGTGGACGATTTCCGAGGCTGGAACGCGCACTGGGATCAGCGACTGTGAAACTCCCCTCCAGTCATGTGGATGAACGGGATAAACCCAATACGCTGCGACCCTGTCGATGGCGTCTCGCTCGACGCCGTCAACAATCCAATTGCCGTTCGGAGCTTGCTGGGTGTAGCCGATGGGCAGGTGGTCGATTTCCATCAACTGGAGCTGCAACGGCACCTTCGAGAGCATATCGGTCTCGAAGCGGTTGCGGTAGCGGACCAAGATCGCGCCATCGGTAGGCACCGTTTCGGCGATCTGCCACGTAAGTCCGTAGATATCGAACCGACCGCGAGCGTCCGCCTCTGGTCCCCACAGGTCCCAAAGCTTCTTGAGGCTCGGAATATTGATGATCGGGGTGATGCCGTAGCCCGCCGTGTTGTTCGCGAGCTGCCTCATGGCTTGCTTATACCAGGCATAGTTGGCCTTGGCGTAGCGGCTGCGGGCGATGATCGTCGGGATTTGCCCGTTTGCGCCATTCGGCCCCATCGTGGTCGGGGCGCGGAGCTTTTCCGATTGCGTTGCGGCGACATAGTATGTCCGGGCGGCAGTGAACAAACGGTCGAAGGCGGACGTCACGGCGGACCGAAGACCACCTGATCGTGCGGTGCGCCTGCTGGTCGTCGGCGTCATGTCTGGCGAGGGAGATTTGGTCGGCGTGGTGAGCGTGCGGCGGGCCATTAGAAATCCCTCCCGCCGGTCATCGCGAAGATGCGCATGCCGCCCGAGTGCTGCCGCAGCTTGTCCGTCTGACCTGTCGCGCGGTAGTAGGCACGGTAGAGGTCGCCGAGAATCGCCTCGGCTTCCACCCGGGTGTTGTAGGTGATGCCGCCCTGTGTTGGGTTGCTGATCGACATGATGCCGCCTGCGAGGTTGCGCTCTATGCCGATGATGGCTGCTCTTAGCTCATCGGTCTGCCAAAGTTCGTATCGCGCCATTCCACCTCGCTACCAGATCACGCCACCTGGACGGCGACGTGGCTTCTTCTTGACGACGGGCTGTTCCTGCACCGATCCGGGAATGGGCAGCGCCTTCGCCGCCACCGGATTGCCGGGAGCCGTCTTGCGTTTCTCTGCCGACGCCCGCTCGGCTTTCCATTCCGAGTGCGCCAGCACCATGTCCGGCACCAGGCCGGGGGTCTCGAACTGCAGGGCGGGGATCGAAAGGTCCTGACCCTCGTAGCCGATCTCCCCGGTTTCGGGGTCGTGCATGATGTCGGCTATTCCGGCGTTGCGGGCTGCAAGATTCAAATCACGCCAACGAGGACGTAGGGCGCGAAGCCCTTCAAGCGCGACGTAGGCGTAGACGAGGCACATCCACACCTCCTCCGCCCGCTGCCCCTTCTTCGGATGCCAGTAGTAGCCACCGTTCGGCTGGAGAGTCCGCTGTTCGCACAGGAGCTTCGTGAAGTAGCTGTCGGGGAACGAGGCGGGGAACATGACGGCGTCGTCGTCGGTGGCTAGGAAGAATTCCGCCCAGCGGTCCTTCGCCGCCTGGCTGTCTACGGTATAGGAAGTCAGCTTCTTCTTGCCCTTGATCTTGATGGAACCACCGCTTGGCCAAATGCTCCCGAGGCGCTTGCCCTTGGCCTGGGAGGAGCCACGGATCGCGAAGACGTTCATGGCAGCGGGGAACTTGCCCGCGAAGATGCGGGTCTCGTCGGGGTGGTGGCCACCCATGTCCATGGCCGACGCCTGCACATACATCTCGGTGCCGTCCCGCTTCCGGTACGGTCGGCGCAGGAAGAACTCGTAGACGGCGTCGGCATCGGCATCGCCGACGGTACCGGGGATCACCCAGTGTCCGATGACCCTCGGCTTCCGCCGGCGGTTCCAGCCGACGACCGCGATCTCCCGCGACGCCATCTTTTCGAGGACGTTACCCTCCTTGTTCGTCTGGTCGTCGCCGCCGAGCGTCAGCACTACGACGTCATCAGGGACTTCCGCAGGATATGGACGGCGAAGCCCGGCGATCCCGTTCTCGCTGAAACTCTGGGACGTGAATTCGTCCCACGGCTCCGCCATCTTGAAGTTGTAGAACTCTTTCAGTGCCTCCGGATCGTCCTGTGCGTTCAGCCATTCCTGCGCGAGCACCTTCCATCGCGCACCGGGCGCAGGGGAAAGCCAAGAGGGAATATGGATGCCGACATTTCCGGGGACCGTGGCGATGTCTGTCGCCTCGAACTCTCCGGCCTCGATCATGTCGTCCTTGAGGTCCTCGTCGATGCGGCAGCGCTTCGGACTGGCACAACGGTAGTAGGCGGCTTCAACTCGCCCGTTGGCGTCGAGGTCCCAGCGGAAACCGTAGTCTTCGCCGCCTGTCGTCCACCGCAGTTCCTGGCGGTGTCCGCAGTGCGGGCAATTCACCTTGAGCTTGCGCTTGTCGGAGGTCTGCCATTCCTTCCAGATAAGGGACAGATGCCGAAGGCCAGGTGTCGAACCGACATAGACTTTGGAGTCGATGAAATTGGTGCCGCGGTTCCTGAACTGTTTGAGCTTCTCCCCTTGGGAGTCCTTCTTCGGCATCCACCCCGAGCGGTCCACTTCGTCCGCCATCATCAGCCACGCGGTGAAGCCCTGAAGGTCGTCCTCATTGAAGGCCGCCCGGAAGTAGGCCCTGACGCCGTTGAGAAAGCGCTGCTCCCGTGTCGTGTCCTGAGCCTTGCCGCGTTCGACTTCCCTGACGATCTTCTCCAAGGGTTCGACCTCGGAATACATGTCGACGATCTCGTCCTTCCAGAAGCGGGCGACGTCTTCCCTGGTGGGGAATGCTACGGCGGTGTTCTTCTGGAGATAGGCAACGACATAGGCGTAGATCGCCTTGAGGGCTTTCGAGTAACCGATTTGAACGCCTTTGAGACAGGAAACCTGTCGGACCGACGGGTCAACGACGCATTCGGCCATCAGGCGTTGGTAGACGGTCAGGCGCATGTTCCCGGCGCGGGAGGTCTGCGTCGCCGGGATTTCGATGTTGTGATAAATCCAGTCGGTTGGCCCCCTGATGACGGGCCATGCCAGGAAGTCCGAACGATAGGCATGGAGCTGTCGAGTGAACTCGTCCAAGCCCTCATGGAAGGTCATGGTCTCGAAGTAGGCAGCCGACTCGTCGGAAATCGCTGGAGCGACGACCATGTCACTTCCCCTTGGCGATCTTCTCGATCTGCTTGGGCGCGGCCAGCGTGAACAAGGTCTCGTTGATCAACTCATAAGCGATCTTCCGGACCTTCTCCGCGATCTTGCTATCGACCCTTGAGGCGATGGCGTCCGGAACACCTTTCAGCCGGGAACTGATCTCCGAGTAGTCTTCCCGCACGAGGTCCAGCATATCGTGGATACGGGCAACGATGCGGGCGCTCTCAGCATACTCGAGTTCGGCCGTGAAGGCCTGAGCTACCGCGCGACGGCGCTTCGCCTCGTCCTCGTTGATCTGTCCTTCCTTGCCGCCGTTCAGCCGCTGCGTGACGTTGTCTGCCGCGCGCTCCTCCAGCCATCGCACGACTTCGCCGAGGTCGAGGACCCATGCGACGCCGCGCTCGCGGTCCGCCTTCTCGACGGACGGCATGCCCTGGTCCAGGTATTTCATGACCGTGTTGCGATCGCGGTTTAATAGGATCGCGCATTGCTTGAGCGACACGTGCCGCTGCTTCGCCGCCTCGCGCCTCGTCATCGAGGGTGATGAGTCCAGATCGAGGGGTGCTGACGTTTCTTCATCGGCGGTCGCGGGGATCGACACCCCCGCCGTCTTTTTTCTGGGAGCCATCGGCGGTCATCTCCGGGTGAAAACACTGGAGACAGTTGAGCTTACGCACCTGCAAGATTCGACGCGGGGCCTGTCTCAGCCGACGGGGGTGCTGATGCTGAACCGAATTTGAAAAATTCGGATGCGGAGATTCTGTGCAGTCGCCAATACACCGCATTTCCTGAGATTTCTCAGGGACCCCGGAGAGTTTTGAGATTTTTTGAAGAGATTTACGCCGCCGTCCCAAAAGATGACGACCTTCCAGCCATCGATCGCGTCGTGGATTTCGTCGCCCCAAAGCAGGTCGCCGACGGCATCCACGTCCTTAGACAGCGGCTCCCCGATCCGGCAATCCATTTCGATATTCTCAGACATCAAACTCTCCCTGTTTGTTTGTCTCCTTTCATGGTGGGTCCACCGGCCGACCGGCGCAAATCCGCCGACGGCATTTCTCTTCAACAATGTTGACAGATACCTTGATGTTGTGAATACTTGTTTTTGCAAATCGTAAACATACGGAGACAAAAATGAAGTTCGCAACAGTGAATGACTACCTCGAAGCCTACAAGGACGACCCGTACAATCACGGCATCCTACCGATCCCCTTGATCGCCGAATATCTCGACCGCTCAGCGCCGGCCGTCACCGCGATGCTCAAGGCTGGCAGCCTGAATGAGATCACGATCGGCAAGAACCGATTCGTGCAGACGGCGAGCGTGTTGGAGAAAGATGACGCCGAAGCCAAGGATGTGGCTGCCGTGCGCCAGTACCTGATGAACATGATCGCCAAAGGGGAGACGGCGACGTTCTACGAGCCGATCATGGAGAGGATCGGTCTGGTCACGACGACGCCCGCGCACCGCACGAAAATCGGGGCGATTCTCGACCGGATTTCCAAGGACTCCCATGACGAGGAAGGCGTGGTCCTGTCGGTACTCGTTCACAGAAAGACGGCGGGAAAGACGCGACCTGGTCCGGGCTTTTGGGGCATGGTCCAGGCCGAAGGCTTGTTCGATCCCGAGACGCAAGACAAGGACGACTTCGTTCGGGAGCACACCAAGCTAGTATTCAAGAAGTATGCCGGAAGAAAATGATCCAGACGGACATGCTGCGGGGCGGTCCGACAGCTGCCGTTGTGGCTATGCGCTTCAATTGATATGCCGACTTAGACAACCAGGAGATTTCAATGACGAAGTACGAATTCGAAGTTTTTCAGAAGCCCGTTGGCGCGGGAACGCACTCCTACGAGTGTGAGGACAAAGCTACGGGCTTTCGGTTCGACCTGCCGAGCGGCGGCAACGACAATCTAGTCGGCGCATATCCTGAGATCGAAGACTACCTGAAGACGCAATATGGCGTGTCGACGAAGCTGGTCTTCATATCGTCACTGGATGAAATGAATTATCGTCCGGGCGGTGCGACGTGGACGTACAATCGCAGTGCAGGCAGCCTTGTGGTCTTGGTCCATGACATCAATCGGGTGTTCTTCAGCATGACGATTACGTTTCCGCCAACGGACCCGATCCTCTAGGTCCGCGGTCGGCTGGGCTTCGCCGGCAGGATTTCCGATATTGCTGGTTGAACTTCCGCCTGTTACGTCTCAAGCGTGACAGGCTGTAAGGGGATTTCGGGGGTGGAAAATTTTTGGGCTTGGGTTGCCATCGCAGTGGCCGCATACGCGTTCGTTCCGGTCTTCCGGCGCGAGGTTAACAGCTGGATCGTCAAGCTCGCCGATAAGGTCAAGGACGACACGCTCGATAACCCGAAAGTCAAAGGGCAACCAGAGCTGCATTTCCTTGAGGACGTAGGCTTCCGCATGTTCGAACGCGATAATCCCGGCGATCCCCGCATCGCGGGCGGGTGGAATTCACTGCCTCCGGAGGTCAGGAAGGAATACATCACCAAGGCAATCGATCCTTTGGTGGGACCAGAGGAGTCTGTGGCCGGAGCGGCGACCCAACCCCAGCTCAAACCCTAACGAGTGGCATGTCCAACGTCATCAAGTTCCAGCGCCGTGCAAAGCCAAAGCCGCCACGTCGAACGCCGCCATGGCGTCGCCGCCTTCTCATCATCCTCGGCGTCGCGGCCGCGCTGCTCCTGTTGTGGACGTATTTCTACCTGACGACGCCCAGCCCGGCGCAGGCAGCTAGTTTCGCGCGCTGCGGTATCGTTCGGGAGCATTGCGTCGTTGATGGCGACACTCTCTATATCGGCGGCCAGAAAATCCGGATTGCGGATGTCGATACGCCGGAGATCAGCGAACCGAAGTGTTCGAGCGAGAAGGCTTTGGGCGAACGAGCGACGTCGCGGCTGATCGAACTCGTCAACGAGGGATCGTTTGAATTGCAGGCTTGGGAAGGCCGCGACGAAGACCAGTACGGACGCAAGCTGCGGGTCCTCGTTCGTGGCGGCAGGAGTCTGGGCGATATCCTCGTATCGGAAGGCCTCGCGCGGACGTGGTCGGGGCGACGGGAGCCATGGTGCTGAATACCGTGTCTTCGACGCGGCAAAAAACGCTAATGTCGTTCAAGAGAGGCTGGCAGGGGACAAATGGCGCGTAGAATTCTCTCAGCGGAAATAGATTCGACCCTCGGGGACAGTATAGCCGCGTATGGTCATTCACCGCTAAAGTTGGACGCTCAAGTCGAACTCGACTGGAAGTTCAGGATTGACGTCGATCCCAACGATGGGAACCTGACGTCGTATCTGCCACCCTACGAGGTGACGCTGAACGGCCTGAAGATCGGGCGGCTCACTGATCCCGACGAGATCATGTGGGTACGGAAGGCGACTGACGAGAACCCGGAAGCTGGAGCAGTCGGACGTATCAACGAGATCATCTATTCGGACAATCCGAAACATATCCGTGGTTTCAAGGTTGATGTTCTGACAGGCGTCGATGCCGAGGCGTTGAAGTCGCAGAACGAGTATGAAGCGGCGAAGCAGGGCTTCATGAAATACTGGTGGGTCATACCCGTCATCCTGCTCCTGATCTGGTGGAAAAGCTGATCCCACGGCGATACAAGTTCGGGCGGGGCTGGGATTTCGAGAACGATGTCCTTACGAAACGCATCCGCCGCTTCGCCGACAGGATTTCCTACGCTGGACCGCCTGTGAATTAAGGGTGTTTCCCGTCTGTTCCATTCAAATCCGCAACCGATTGGGTGTAGTTTGAAGGGATCGATTCGCAACGGAGAGTCCCCCATTTTCCTTCCCGCCGAAATCAAGGCTCCCCCGCAGCCCAGGACCAATCTTGTCTACTTCACCGACGAGTCTTCCCAGACTGCGGATACCTACCTCGCTGTCGGCGGCCTCGCGGTTCCGCGGCCATACATCGCTGGGATCGTGGCGGACCTCGAGGCGATTAAGGCGGAGCACGGCAAGACGGGCGAAGTGAAGTGGAAAGGTGCAAAGTTCAGGGGCGGCGTCGTTCATCGCGCCTATATAGACAAGCTCTTCGAACTGATCGCCGCGAACCGTGTGCACCTCCATCTGCGATTTTCGCGGATGTCTGACTATGACCACAAGCTTTCGGGCGAGCGCAGGCGTATCGATACGGTCTCGAAGGCATTCTACCAGTTGCTCCTTCACCGCGCCGTCGGCATGTACAACGAGAAGTGCGAGATCGATATCGTGGCGGACGACGGCCACTGCACCGCACTTCTGCCTGGAATGGTGAAGGCACTGCAGACCGACGAGAAGCGTAAGTACGATCGAGGATATCAGCCCGCGATCAGGTCGATCACGCAACGGTCCTCGTCCGCCGAGCCGATGCTCCAACTGCTGGACGTCACCCTCGGCGCGTTGTCTTCGTTCCGAAACGACAGACACAACGACGGCGAGACGGGACCGATCAAGAAGGAACTGGCCGAATACGCATTCGGGAAAACGGGCTGGTCGTCGATCGATGGCAACTGCGCTGCAGGCAATCGAGAATGCGTCAGGTGGAACGCGCGACCGTTAATCAAGCTGAAGACCGGGTGATGGCAGCTGGACGAGCTAGCCGATGAAGGCAGGCCGGTTGAACCCAGAATTTCGCCTCGCCCAGCGTCCCTAAGATAGAATCCGTTGCATGATTCGCAACAAGAAACGGTGCGTTTTGCACCTTCGTGATGAGGCGTGAAAATGTGGGAATGGCTCACGACCAAGGAAGGCAATATCGCGCTCGGAGCGATCCTCGGTGTCGGCGGTACTATTATCGCTCAAGCCACTTCAGGTTCCATCGGAACGGTGAAAGAACTTTGGTTCGCTCGAAGGAAGCGTCGTTGGGACGCTCGTCACTTGGCACTGCGTACGATCCTGGTGTTGGACGACTTCGTCGGGCAATGCTATGGCGCGACGTTCGATAGTCCGGAATTCAATCCCCGCGACAACACAGAATTCAAGTTCAGAAATCCGACACCGAACCTGGTTATGCCGGATGACGCAGATTGGCGGTTACTCGAGCCGAAGCTGATGGAAGACGTCATGTGGTTGCCAAGCCGTTTTCAAAACGTGGAAGACGGCCTCAACTCACTCAACCGCTTTCCTCCTGATTTCGACAATCTGTTCGAACACCGCGCGGAAGACTATGCCAAGCTCGGGATGCGCTCTCTCGATCTCATGGATCGGCTTTGCCGGGAGTATGGCATTCGAAAGCCCGAGCGCCCTGACTACTATGACCCCAGGGAGGGATTTCAGCGGAAGATCGATGAGATCGCGCTGTTCTGGAAGAAGAGGCAAGAAGCACATGCTCGGATTTTCTCCGACGTGCCGCCGCCGCCACCCGCGGTCGTGAAGCAGTGAGCCGTCAGCAGCACATCCGGCAGAGGATGGCTTCTATGTCGTCGATCTCGTCTCGAAGGAACCGCCGCTCTTTCGCCGAGTCCTCATAGTGTAGCTTGGACCTCAGTTCCTTGACCTCCGCCTCGAGTCGATCCGCAAGGCGGGCATCATCGAAACGGAAGCCCTCAATCGATATCGTCGCCGGCATACATAATATCTCCGAATTCGTTCACACCGTAAGGCTGAACGCAATCACGGGCGGCGACAAGCTGACGTCGGTGATTTTGGGCGATGGCTGTTTTGATCCGGCGTTGGACGAGGCGTTCTTCGAACTGAATGACGTTCGATGGTTCGGTGTCCACCACTGTTGCCAGGAGCGATTTCAAGCCCCGTAGGTAAGTGAGTGCTTCCTGGCGGTCGGCTTCGTCGGCGACATGCGGAAGGTGTGCCTCAAGTGCGTCGTGAATGGTGCAGAACAGTTTCATCGTGTCTCTCCCTGGAGCCGCAACACGGTCGGCTACAGAGATGGTGTGTCCGCCGGCGGAAAGGTGCCAGCTCAGCCGCGGCGTCGCACGGGCGGCAAATCACGAAGAATCACGAGCGCTTCCTCGCCGTAATCTTCGTCTCCCGACGATCGAGGACGATCCCGCCAGTCCCGCCATCCGAATGCATCGATCGCAGGCGCGACCAGGTCCTTTATTGCGTCGGTCGGCTCCGCGTTCGTCGGTCCTCGGAACTGCCGCAGAAAACCGTCGCGGATTTCGAGCGTCGCCTTGGGCTTTCCGTCGCGATCACGAACGGAAAAGAACCTAACGTCGGGATCGTCGAGCAACTCGTCATATGCCCCCTGGCCGACGCAATGATGCATCCGCAAGCCCTCCTTTCGGAGCGCAGCGCGTGAGAAAAGGCGAACGAGCGTATGTCCGGCACCAAGTTCGAAGTCAAAGCTTTCGTCTTCGGGTCCGAGAACGATGTCCCGGATGTCCCGCTGCCTCAGCCCCTTAGTGGCTTCGAAGACCAAACGTTCAAGGGTGCCACACTTCATGAGTTTTTTGGGATGGCCGTCGAGTCCAACATTGGCGATCCACGGATGACCGTCGGAAACCGCCGTCAACAACCAGTCGCAGACGTGCCAGGCGTCGATGGAATGCCATTGCATCCATAGAGCAGCGCGGCGGCTCCACTTTCGGGACACATGACCGTCGCCGAACTCCGGCCATCCGTCGATGCGATGCCATTCAGGGTCCTCGTGATCGCCAGGCGTAGGCATCCATTCCGGGTCCTTGGAATCTTGTCGGAGCCAATCGTTCCAAAAAACTCGAACCAAGGAGCAACCGACCAGATTGCGGATCGGAAGGAAGACCCGATCGGGAATGTCCAGTTCACCCACGAGGTGAAGGGCGGCTTCGCCATATTCTGGGTGATTGTATTTGCTCATGTTGATGTCTCCCTGTTCGGGAGAGCATGAGCCGTAGGCATGCAAGCAACAAAAAGGCGGCTCGGTGGCCGCCTTTTTGGGTCTGATTTCCGTGTCTCAGGCCGCCAGTTGGCTGCTCTCGGCACGAGCACGGAGAAGTGTCTGAAGTTCCAAGGTTTCTTTCTCAATGTCGTCGTCGCCGTAAGCCAAGGCCGCGGCGATATACTTCTCCAGCGCGGCGATCACGTCCCCGCCGTCTTCCCTGGTTTCTTCCAGATCGTTGTACGTGTCGATGTAGTTCTGAAGCAGCACATGGCGGTCGCCGTGCATCTTCATGAGCGTGCGCACCAATGTCACGTGGACTGCACTCGAAAAATCGTACCCTTTGCCAATCGACCAGATCATGACGATAGAGTCGAATACACGCTCGCACTGAGCTGCGGTGAGGTCATTCGGCACGCAGGTGTTGTTGAGAATTTCGGTGGCCATTTCTTCGAAGATGAAGTCCGGATGTGTGAAGATATGTTGTGCTGCTGCAAGTTCCATTTAGATGTCTCCCTAGAGCTGTTCTCCTTTTGCTCTAGGGATATGCTGTGACCGCCGGCGGAATGACGCAACGGCGTTTCGCAAAAAATCAGTCGTCGGGGCCAATAATTCTGAACGGCCATTCGACGGAGACGCGCCCGGACATTGTTTTGACGGTCGGAAACAGCGGCGTCTCGACTACCGAGAATGCCAAGACTTCTTCCAGCGTCAGACCTTTGTCCAGTTGCTCTGCGACGAAGGCCTCGATGGCGGCGTGCCGCTCCCTTAGAAGGCGCTCGACACGAAACCTAACGTCAGCATCCTCCCGGTTCTTCGGTGAGCGGACGGACAGAAGACCGTCCAGGTCACGGATGTAGTCGACGTCGGAAACCGTTGTCTCGAGTTCCTGCTCTTCCGTTTTCGCGGGCGTGTTCCTCGGGGCCTTTGCCATCGTCTCTCCTAGAAAGGTCTGTATGCGGTCTCTTGCCGCCGCCTGGTGGCGATCCTGTCTACGAGAGTAGTCTCGCCCGTCGGCCGGCGGAAATCGTCGATCACGGCGCGCGTGAGAGCCTGGTGCGTCCGAGCCCAATAGTCGGACAGCATCTCGTGTGCCGCGAACGGCTCGACGGGGATGCCGCGCTCTGCGCCGATCTTGTGCCAGGCCTCGGCGCGCATCATGAACGCCGTCCACTCCAGCGACTTAGGCGACGGCGAACACATAGACATCGGAATGCCGCGGTGTCGAGAAATGCGGATCATCTCCACGGCGACGGCGGCGGGGTCGACGCCCATTTCGTCGAACGAGAGCAGATCGCAGGCGTGCTTTACCCGGCAATCGCCGGTTTCCTGCGTCAAGACTGCGAACCACTTTTCGGCAGCGGATGATGCCAACGGCTGGATATTCGCTACGAGACCCGGCTCGCCCCGCACCATCGACGGAAGTTCCGTTTTTACGACGCCCTTGGGCAGCGCGTGCGGGCCGACGGCAACGTTGATGTCGATGTGAGTGTTTCCGCGCAGGGTGCCGCACATCGCCTCGATCTTGACCCGGGTGACGGGCTGGCCGGTCCCGATGTCCATCTCCTGAATCTTGATCTTCTTGATTTCGATCCCCTCGAGGCGGAGCAGCGTGGCGATGCGGTCAAACCCGTTCTGTAGTTCGAGCTCCGAGAACCGGCGGATGACGATGATGTCGCCGTCTTCTGTCGGGCGCATGGACTGAGGGAACATTAGGCCGCCATGGATGATGAACGGAGAAGGACCGAATACGCTCTCCCAATAGGCGAGCGTGCGTTCGGCTACATACCGCGATGCCGAACGATTGACGTCTACATTCTGGCGCTTGAAGTTCGCCTTCAGCCGGTCGCCTTGAGCCGCCGCGAGTGCCTTGAAGTCTTGCATTCTGATGTCTCCCTGTTGAGGGAAGACTGAGACCCGGCAATGCAAGGGACAACGGCGTTTCAGGGTGTCGAGAGCATTTGCGCCTTCCGGCGTTCATATGCCATCGACGCCTGAAATGCTGCTTCGGTCATGTGCTCGGCATACGCCGCGTTGACCTGACCGTCGTAATCGAAGGTCTCCCTGTATTTGGTCTCGCGAGCTACCGCTACGAGCAGTTCCGCCTTCGAACCGGGCTTTGTGTACCCGATCCCGCTGCGCCCCGTGGGCGTGTTCGGTCTTGTCGGCCGCGACCTTGCTGCATCGATCAGAGACTGGCGATCGGCTCCGGACAGACGCTCGGGTCGCCGCCAGTAGCCCTTCACACCGTGGATCGTTCCGAAAAAGATACCTGGATCGCCCTTTGCGACGTGCGCCCAGCGTAGCTTCGCCATCTTCTTCGATTGCTTATCTTGCGGCAGACCCTGCGCGACGAGCGCTTGGCGCTTTCCGCGATATTGCGCCCGCCGTTTCTTCTCCGATCTCAGCTGCCGTCCAAGCTTTTTGATATATTTACGATCGATGCCGTCGAATGGCGACAGTTGGGCGGTAAACGCGAACATGTCGCGGGCCGAACGGTTCGTGCCGACATCCCCAGGCACACGGCGGCCGCCGTTCACGAGGAACCAGAGATACTGCGCCTGCGTCTCACGCGCGCGGACCTCTGCCCACATACGATCTCCGTCCTGCCATTTCGCCGGGATGTAATGCCAAGCTTTCTTTGTAAACGCGTTAGGCTTGTCCACGGCGCGCGTGGTGTAGGCGTCCAGCCTCTGTTTGACACCGGCTGTTGCCCGGTTAATGAGCCGGGCCATGATCTTCGGAAAAACCTCTTGCCCGAGCTGGTCGAGGTCCTGCCGGAAACGGCGGACGGAGTCTTCGTAGTCGAAGCGAATGCCAATACTCATTAGCGGTCCCACAGCGCGTCGATCTGACTTTGCAAGCTAGCGACTTCCGCTTCTCGGGTCGTTTTTTCCTCGGCTAGTTCTTGTTCGAGCTGAACGATGCGCTCGAGTAGTGAGACCCCTGGGATCATGCCTTGTTCGAAGTCGCCACGATATAGACCGAAAATCGTCTGCACGAGACTGCCAGTGATCGATTGATCACCCGAGCCGCCGGAATGATCGGTTATTGCTGTGATGTAGTCCGGGGACCATTGCGGAAAAAGCGACTTAGCAAGCGAATATCCAGGCTGAACAAAGTAAGTTTCGAGCTCACCGCCGCCGAGGAGCTGATGGTGTAAGGGTCTGGCGGCGATCTCAGAAAAGCGCGCGCTGCCAGGCTGGCCCCATACCGACTTAAATAGCCCATCCGTTGCTGAACCCGGCTCGCCTTCTTCAAAAGCGAGTAACTGTTCGGGATCGTATGGCTCCAACGGCAGCACACTCGCACCTTCGAACGCCAACCGGAAAATCCGGTTCACTTTCGCAGTCAGTGCGGCGAGATCGGAAGCTTCGCCAGGGTTCAGGTTCCTAACTTTTTCTTCGAGGAGATTGAGACGGGCGGCGTCAGCCGCGGGTGTCGAGGACTTCGTGTAGACGGGCATACCAATTGGTCTCGGGCTAATGACCTCTATGCTACGTCGACCGGCGGAACGGGAGTAGTCCCACGGTGTCACACTGAAACGCCGTGTTTTTGCGGAAGCACGATTCCGTTTTTAGGAGTAATGGGGGGAAACGGGACAAACACTGTCATCCTGAGGTTTTGGAATACCGGCGCTTTTTTACGAGGCGTGCGGACAGGGCAGACCAGGACTGTTGCCGATCGAGGCCACGGATATCGACAAGGTGGTCCAACGCGCCATCGAAAATGGCGTTGAGAGCATCGGACGCCCTCGTCGTCTGGTCTCCAGATGTCTTGACCTTCTTGAGAGCGGACCGGACGGCCGCCGACAGAGCTTCGTCTACCGCCGACGGCTGCGGCTTACCGACGGCTGCGCGGCGCTGACGTGTCTTCTGCGCCGATGTCCTTTGGCGGGCTGTCGTCTTTAAAAATTCCCTTGGCATAGCTCACGTCCCCCGAAACTGCGTTTCCGACCTCATGAAACGGCGTTTCGGTGCAAGCGACAAAACGAATTCGTCTTAAATCGATAATGGGACATCCGCGTCCCATCCGTAAATCAAACCGACTTGCGTGCGATGTGGATCAGCTTGGGCTTGAGTTTGCCCGACTTCGCCCACGATCGAATAGTCAGCGGCGCGCCGACTTGGTCATGATAGATTTTCGAGAGATAGGACATGACGGCGTCGGCACCTGGACCGCCGGTCGCGAGGAGCAGAAGGGCGGCGTCCGCCAAAGCCTCTCGGGTCGAGGCCGAGTCGAACTTGACGCTGCCGGATGACTCTCTAGCTTTCAGGGCGGCCCGGCGCGTCGCTTGTTTCTGGGCTTTGTACGCCCGGTACTCCTCGTCCGTCATGTCCGCCAATGCGACCGAGTTCCGCTTGAAGGCGGGCTTCGGCTTGGTCACGGAAACCGGCTCGTCGCCGAGCAGCTCCTTGAGCAGGCCGAGATGGTCTTCGACAGACGTTGCTACTTCTTCGATCTCAGTGTTCATTATCGTGTCCGTTCTACATGTAGAAACATGTTTCAAATTCTTCATGTAGCAGTCTGCCTGCCGGCGAAACTCGGCACAAGTAGTTCTACATGTAGAATGCGAGATTAATTCCTACATGTAGAATGCGATTTAAAACCGCGCGGCGCACTAGGAGGCTCCGCCGCTCCGCCAATCGCGACACCTTGGCTCCCAGGCAAGCCAGAAACCCATGAGCTTCGCCATCCGAACCCGAAGGCAATAGGACAGCTATCAATAGGCTTCGCCTGTCCGCTTACCTCATCCACTCCACGGCAGGACATTCCCCTTCGGGCAGGGGCAAAAACAAAACAAGCGAAGCGTCCCGTTAAAAATCATGCAGAGCACAGGAAACCCCTGAAGCAGACAACAGGAACCCCTTCACCGGAGGTCCATGCTATCCTCAGATTCCCTTTTCTTTTTAACAGTGTCGTATCTAGGGAAACTACGAGAACCCAGCGTCTACAAGCGTTTCAAGGTGATTCTTCGGTTGAAAACGCAAAATCAGTAGAGATGCGCCTTGTCATCAGATGAAAGTGGATTCGTCCGCCTTCAAGAGTTCTGAAATCTCAGGTTTCCTTTTCTTTTTAACACTGTCGTATTTAGATTTCTGGCTTCAACCTTGGGAAACGCCGAGAATATAGGGTGTTTACCTGATGGTCACTCGTTGAAAACGTAAATTTTCATCGGCGGACTTGCGCTGTGCAGATTATCGCTGAACCATATGGATCAGGGAGACATCTATTATGCAGGGCTACAACGATTACAACAAGCTTGCCTGGTCTTCGCGTGACAACGATACCGCACACCGCGGTCGAGATCGCCGAGGCGTACGCGCAGGCATTTTGGCTAAAGAAGCCATCTTTGACAACGACGTCTCGAACCCTCGCGTCGAAGTCCCGTTCGCTCTGACCAAGGGGAAGATGTTCCGGATTGAGGATGGCGTCGAGACGGCCGACAGGCTCACCGCTGCCGATCAGGCGCTTTGGCATTACCTCTTCGCCAGAGCCAAGGATCACATCAATAGCCTACCGCTCGAGGGCAGTGATGCAGGCTTTCGAGACAAGGCAGCTTACGGTGGCAGGGCGCTAGTCCACGAAGTCACAGCCGGCGACATGCTCGCTTACCTCGGTATCAACAACCCGGCGCGGCTCAGGGAAAGCCTCGAACGCATCGGCGAGACGCAAGTCCGCTATGACATCAGATATCGGCGGACTCGGCTGACGCGGCCCGTGCGGTATCTGACCATTCACCCAATGCCGGCGAAGCTTCGTAGCCGCGACGTCATCAAATTCGAGATCGATCCAGAGGTCAGAGTTTCGATGCTGATGTCCCGCCTATACGTGACCGCCGATCTCAACGCCTTGACGAAGTTCCGGAGCCGCTACAGTGCCAGGCTCCACGTCAAACTGTCGGCCATGGCGTCGCGGCACGCGGCACTACTCTTGGCGAAGAAAAACAAATCCGGTGAAGTCGGGTTGAACAAGCAGTTGTGGATAGTGTCCGCCGAGAACCTTGCGAAGGAGCTCGGATATCCGATGGCAACGTTTCGAGAGAAGACTTTTCTCGACGCGATGAAGAAGGTGATCGCGGAAATGGAGGCGCTGCCCTCGATTAACCGGCGCTTCGAATTCGTATGCTCGGTCCCGACTGAGAAGGTGCCGAAGTACGTCTTCGCGACGACAGAAGCCCGCAAGAGCGTGTTCGACGTTCATCGAGCCTGGCTTGGGCGGGCGGCATTTTTTCATGCCTCGGCGCACAACCGGCCATTCAAGCGGTCGCAAATCAAAATGAAGGACAACCAGTTCGTTCACCACGTCCGCATTGCTCAGGCACAGGCCTACACCGGAATTGACGGGCTCAAGCTCTCTATGGAATGGCGATCCGACTGCTCGGCTGCCAATAGCGGTCTGGTAGACGAAGTAGCAGGTTGGTCAACCGAGGAGTTCTTGGCGAAGATAGATCGCTTTGGCCCCGAAGCTGTCTTCGAGACTTGGCTGATGAGGAAGGTTGAGGTTTGGAATGCGCCAGAGGTCCCTCTGGAAGATGCGGTCGTGCCGGCTGACGAGGCAGTCCACTACGCTCGGGATGATGATGCCGAAGACCTCCGGGTAGGCGACGACTGGGGCGACCTCGGCGTCTATGACTGTGCCGCTTAACGATCGCACCTCGTTAACCGTGCGATCGTTCAGATCACGCATGCCGCGTTGACAATCAGAAACGCACGCGGCAAAGTTGCAAATACGTTGACCACGAAAGACGAGCCGAAAGCCATGTCCAACCTGCGAATAGCCATAGCCGCCTAAGCCCGAAAGGGCAGCGCCGCTATTTGTTTATTCGTAGGAGTGCCGAAATGGCTGAAGAGAAACCTTCGCTCGAGCGTCGTATCGCCGACCATCACATCCATCGTCATTTGCGTCCATTCCGTCGTGCCCAGGCGTGTTTCCTGGTCGCCATCCTGCCGACGGGCGTGTCCTCCCTGGTCTGGAAGGATGCGGCATTGATCTGGTCGGGCCAGAACGACGAGTCGCGCTGGCGCTACAAAGACCCGGTAATCGTCGCCAGCGACAAGGCGCTCACCGATCTCAACGTTGCCCGCGACCGTATTGTCGTCTTGGTTGAGCGCGAAGACCGCGATGAATATCTCGAACACTCGACAATCGCCGCCGCAGATGCCGTAATCGATATCGCCGAAATCGATCCGGCACTCGTTCAGCTGGCATTTCGTGAGGTAGTCGGCAGCAGCATCTCGCATTCCGACGCTACTATCCTTGCGACCATGCCCGCTGCTCGTCGTCGCCTGATTTCATTCGGCGGCCGTCCTGTATCGGAAACCATCGCACGCCTCGCCGCCGCGCATAAAAAGGAAGACCTCGCAAAGTCGGAAACCAAGGCAGCGCTCGAAAAGAAGACGCCCTCCGCCCGCCTTGAGGACTTGCACGGCTACGGTGACGCGAAGGCGTGGGGTCTCGAACTCGCACAAGACATCGCTGACTACCGTGCGGGTCTTATCGAATGGTCTGATGTCAATTCAGGCTTGCTGCTCTCCGGCCCCCCCGGCGTAGGCAAGACCCGCTTCGCATCAGCTCTGGCTGAGAGCTGCGGCGTTCCCCTTGTGGCGACGTCGTTCGCCCGGTGGCAGGCCAAAGGTCATCAGGGCGACGCTCTCAAAGCCATGCAACTGACGTTCGACACTGCGCGCCGGTGTGCGCCGTGCGTTGTCTTGATCGATGAAGTCGACTCTTTCGCCGACCGAGATCACAAGGACGCTTCTGAGTACATGCGTGGCATCGTGAACGGGCTTCTCGAGGCTATCGACGGTGCAGACGGCCGCGAGGGCATCGTGGTCGTCGGCGCATGCAACAATGCGGATATCGTCGACCCTGCGCTCCGCCGCTCGGGTCGCCTCGATCGTCACATCGAACTCAGCCCCCCGGATGCCGGCGCGCGCGTACACATCCTCCGACACTACCTCGGCGTCGATCTCGACCTACGTCCGTATCTTCGCCGCACGGAAGGGATGACTGGCGCTGACCTCGAGCGCGCGGCCCGTGATGCCCGTCGTTCGGCACGTCGCGAACGCACAGAAATTGAACACCGTCACGTCATCGCGGCGCTTCCCGCTCGCGCGCCACGTCCGCGTGAGAACATCCGCCTGACTGCATGCCATGAAGTCGGCCATGCGGTTGTTGGCGCGGTACTCGGTGCAGGTCGCCTGCTCCATGTCTACCTCGCCAAGGAATATGATCCTTCGGCTTCCGCCTCGGTCGCTGGCGCGGCCATTTTCCGCCTCGATCCGCACGAGCATCGCACAGCGGCAAAGCACCGCGATGTCATCGCCGCCAAATTTGCGGGTATGGCAGCCGAGCAGATGTACTTCGGCAGCCACGGCGAAGGTTGCCTCGCTGACCTGGAAGAAGCGACCGCGATGGCAACGTACATGCTGACGACCTTGGGTATGGGTGGCACTCTGACGTCCGCCGGTCATCGCGATCCTCAGGCGCTGACGCATGCTCGTATGATTGACCAGGCGCTCGCCAGCGCGGTCGAAACGTTGCTGCAGGAGCAGGCTGCTCGTGCACGTCAAATCCTGGAAGAACACCGCGATGCAGTAGACGAACTCGTCGAGCTGCTCATCCTCCGCGGCTCTCTGAAGGCACCCGAGGTCCTCGAAACGATCCGTTCGTACGAGATGGGTCCCTCGCTGCCGAAGGCGGTGTAACCATGGCTTTCACTAGGAAATTTTACATCGCAGACACGCACCTGTGCCACGAGCGCCTGCTGTCGATGCAGCCGCGTCCATTTTCGACGATCGACGAACACGACGAGATGATCATCTCACGATGGAACGCGGTCGTCGGTGACGACGACATCGTCTACCACCTCGGCGATGTCGCGTTCGGGCTTACCAAGAACGCCGATCGTGTTCGGGAACTCTTCGGCCGCCTCAACGGCCGTAAGCACCTGATCATCGGGAACCACGATGTCGACAAGAAGGGCCATTTGCATCCGACCCTGGCATCGCTCGATTGGGCGGCTCGCCCCGAACATGCTGTCCGCACCCGGGACGGCGGACACGATGTCTGGATGAGCCACTATGCCGCCCGGACATGGCCATGCAGCAGCTATGGAAGCTTCCATTTCTACGGACACAGCCACGGAAAGCTCCCCGGACAGGGGCGGTCTCGGGACGTCGGGTGCGACATGCCCGATGTCGATTTCATGCCGAGGACATTCGCCCAACTTTCGAAGGGGATGATTTGATGACTGGGAATGAACTGAATGAGCTTTACGGCGCTATCATCAGCCCCGCGGCAGCTGTGTCGGTACCGGAACATTGGATGCCAGCGATCCACGACGCGCTGGCAGCTTTCCGCGATCTCCCAACGGATGTCCGAGCATTTATGATCGTGACCGGAATTCGAGACTGCGACGGGTTGGTCTTCGATGTCGGCGCTGTGCCTCATCTTATGCCGACCGACGGCCTGACGCGCATCGGGGAAATCGTCGAAGCAGCGCGGGCAGCCGTGAAAAGGAGCGTGCACTGATGCGATTGGAAAACGACCTCGCAATCCGCCGGCGAGTCCGCGACATCCTCGCAGATGACGTCGCGCTGGGCGTCGGCGACGGATGGCACCGCCTTGTCGGCAAAGCGCTCGTTGAAATCCAAGACCTCACTGACGGTAAGGTCGCTATCCGACAGGTAAAAGAGCGCTCCGGCAAACTCTCGATTTTCAGCGACGTCACGATCCGCAGTGTTGCCGAGTCAGTCCTGCAGCGTGTGTTCGATATCGCGAACGACGCATCCGATCAGTCTGCATTCGTCTGCGAGATGTGCGGCTCTAGCGGCCGGCTGATTGCCGGAGACCGCCTCCGGGTTCGCTGTCAAGCATGCGAAGCCGACGAACCCGCGCGAGAGCTGGTATGGCGCGAACACAAGGACGACATCCGCGAAGCCGCGGCGACCTATGTCCGAGTGTGCCTCGAACACGAACGCCTCTTCCCTGTCGCGAACATCTGTCTCCGTGTCTGCATCGACGACCGTGATCACCGGCTATGGCTCGACGAAGTCCACGACCGCCTTGTCTGGTGGCGTGCCGGCTCCTGGCTTCAAGGCGTTGACGAGGCGCTGCGCGAAGCATTCCGGAGGCTCGACTTTGTCTGGTGATGAACTTGCTCGAGACCAGCGCACACGCAGGGCCGGTGAAATCAGAGCAGCGGCTTTGGCGTACGTGCGGGCATGTGGCCTGAAGCATGCAGTCCTCGACATTGCGCAGTTCGGCCAGCGGCGCTGGAGACAGGACGGCGACATCAAGCGTAGAATTATGGTCGACGCGATGATCGAAGACGTCCGAGGCGGGGTCCCCGTCGTTGATGTATGGAGGCGGTTTGAACTCGATGGCCGTATCGCGCAGCGTCTCGTCGGAGCGTCTCACTACGAGGCGCTCTACGACATCCTGGACCGCAATGGCATGGCTGCGGGTTTCCTACCGCGCGACATCGCGGAATGGGTTTGGACGGGGAAAATGTCGGAAGCCGAGGGCATGATAATCCTTGGCATCGAGAGCCCTGTCGCGTTCGAGAACTTGCTCGCCGGCTGGCTCGCCGGCGAAAACTAGCGCCGGCGGATGCGGCTTAGGTATTCTCCTGAAAGTTGTATTACAAGACTTCGCTGCATGGAAAAACTTGCGAGGTCTTGAATTTATTCATTCAAATTGCAGTCTCTTCAAATTGCTGATTTCACAGGATTTCTAACCTATATGTTACACAATTGCCCACTTGTGTAACATATAGGTTGGCCCGCGTCTAAGTTGCATTTAATTGTTGACAGTGGGGCGCTGGATAGTGTTTCTGCGTCTGACAGAAACGACGTGGGGCATTGCAGATGATTGACGGAGACGAAGAACTAGACGCGCTTGAACTCAGCCGGCGGGTGATGTCGGATTTGGATGAAATGGCGGTCGAGTTTGAGCTCGGCATGCAAAACATCACGCGGAAGCTGCATGCCGCGAAAGACGCGGCGCAGGTGGAGGCTCTGGGCTTGTCGCCGCGGCCTTTCGGCGACAACGATCTCCTGAAGCTCAGCGACGCTCTCCATCTCCCGGAACTCGGCGGATACGTCCTGCGTAACGGACAACGCGAAGCCAGCCGCACGTTCACGAAGGCAAGCCTGACCCTCGCCATCGAGAAAGGCGACCTGGCGGCGATCTGGAAGCACAACAAATGGCACGTGACGCCCTTGGCGGTGCGGACATGGGCAGCGCAATCCGAGCCGAAGTCCAGCAAGACGCCGGCTCGCAAAGGCAAGGCGGCAGACAACTACGGCTACAAAGCGCCCTTGGAAGTCGACCGTGCAGAGAAAGCCGACGGTGGAGCTTCGGTGGCGGCCGCTATGGCGCAAATGGACGCGTTGGACGCCATGCTCAAGAATCGCAAGAAGAAGGGGAAGTGAGATGGGGCGTCCTAGCAAAGGCATCCGGCCCTGGTACGACGAGAAAGGCTCGAAGACCTGGTTCATCCGCGATCCCGACGGCAACAAGAAGATCAACCTTTATTTCGGGAACGATCAGCCTAACGCCGAATCTCGCGCATGGGCCGAGTGTCACAAATACCAGGCTCGGAAAGAGGCAGGCACCGAACTTTTGACGACTAGGCAGTCGGCGAGCGATGTCCGGATTGCTCAAATCGTTATGTTCTACCTTGATAAACGCATCACGAACTGGGTGCCTTCGAAAGAGTATCCGAAAGAGATCGCTCGCCCAGAGGAAGTCAACCAGCGACTTCGAATCGTCGTATCCTTCTTCCAGGGAGCGACATTGGATCGCCTTAACCGGAGCCAGTGCGAAGCTTTCGGCATGTTCGTTCATAACCGGGAAATCGACCGGATGCGCGAGCTTTATGACCGTCAACATGCAATCTATGTTGCGAAACTTGAACGCTATAAGGAGAAGCTGCGTAAACGCGAGAAGCTACTCGCCGATCTGGCCGCCAAAGGCCGAAATCGCGTTCCGCCGCCACTGCGTACGAAGCCGCCCGTTGAGCCGCCACCGTTCGACGCAAAGGCGATCCCATATCGTCCTTCGGCCGCGCGGCGTTACCTTGAGGACCTCGGTTCCGCGCTCACGATGGCAGTTAAATGGGATATCATCGCTCATCGACCCTACGTCCACCTTCCACCGAAATACGACCGGCGGAATGCGCTGTTTACACGCTTCGAGATCAGGCAATTGATCCGTAAAGCCTGGTTCCACAAGGGCATGGGCTGGATCAACGGAAAGCCCGTCAAAGACCTGTACACTCGTCGACACCTCGCAAGGTTCATCTTCCTCGCGATCACGACAGGTTCCCGTAAGGACAAGATCGAGCGCGTTAGCTTCGAGGACGAGGGAGATCGTCCGTGGATCGACTTGTGGCAGGAATGGCAGCCAGACATTGATGAAGAGACCGGCGTCGATCACGGCAAACTCGTCTGGAAAGGGCGCTATCATCGCCTCGGGGACGACGAAGTCGAATACGAGAACAAGCAAGCCCCCGATCTGCCGATCCTCGGCAGCGTTGCGCGCAAGCTCGCACAATGGCGTGAGGAGGGCATTAAGTACCCTTGCGCCTATCCGTACCATCGCTCCGGCAAGGAAGAACCCGGTCTTGTGAAGGACGGCATGCGCACACTGTTCGAAGAGGTCTTCGGCGAAGACCCGGAAGTCGTGATCCATACGTTTAGGCATACGGCCGCAACGTGGCTGTGCGCGCAGGGTGATCTGCCGCTGCCGTCCGTGGCAGCGTATCTCGGCATGACAACGGAGACGCTCTACAAGACATACGCAAAGCATCGGGAGGCTGACCTCGTGAAAGTCGCTGAGGCGATCACCGACCCGTCACGGAAAAGGTTGGAGAACGGTCGTCAGAAGCGCAATCGCTCAAGGGCGAAAACCGCCAAGGCGGCCTGACAGTAATCGACAGAAACGGACAGAAACCGACAGAATGGGAATCGATGGGAATGGATTGGAATCGAAGCGAAATGGAAATTTCGCAATAGTTTCAGTTGATGAAGCGTGGTATTGAAGGGATCGGCTGCCTTCATCACCACGTTCGGGACGTGGGGGTCGAGTGTTCGAATCACTCCACTCCGACCAGCCAAACGCCTTGTCCCGAAAGGCTTTTTAGCATCATATAAGTATAATTAATCGAGCGAATAGACGCGTTTGCCGACAAAAACAGTCGAGGTGGCAGAATCTACGCGCGCTTCCTCAATTTTGAGAGAATCTTTTTCTTATTGGACTTTTGATGAAGCCGGAAACACTTCGCTGTGAAATGGCTAAACGTTGAGCGATCCAGGCAGTCAATAATATGTCCTGCGGGCGGTTTGCGCGCGATCGTCCGAGTCGCGATTCCCGACCGACACGGCCGCAAACACTACGCAACCGAAGAGACAAGTGTGGGCCCGGATACAAGCGTACGCTCGCTCGCGGGCACTTTGGGACCCGTGGCACGTTCTGCCGACCGGAAGAAGCCACTCTGGTGAGGAGTGAAGAAGGGCGACTTCGTTGTCAGCAAACTTGTGTTTCCGAGGACCGGAAAAGCCTTCAGGGAAGGGGCAAGGACGGCCGCCAGATGGGGTCAACGGCATGCGGACGGTGTTAGGTATGGCCGACGCGAAGGCGAAAACGAGGGAACGACAGCGGCGACGGCGACCTCTGACATGATGCCGGAAACAGAAAACCCGGCGGCTCTTGGGGAGGCCGGGTCGCAATTCCTGCTGTTATCAAAAAGGGTGCTCTAGTGGCTCCCATGCTTCAAGCCCGTAGCTCTCGCCGAGGAATGCGAAGACAACGTGGACAATCTAGCGGGAACTATGGTGTAGATGGCGAATTACAACGTGCGATTTATGGGGGCAGAATGGCGCGAAGAATTCTAACAGCGGAAATGGACTCCAACCTGGTAGACAGCGTCGCGGCTTATGGTAACTGCCTATTCAAAATGGATGGCGAGATCGAGATTGACTGGAAGTTCCCTATCGGGAGGGACGAAGACATCCAATGGGTTCGAAAAGCTACAGACGAAGACGCAGGGGCGGCGGGGCGGATCAACGAGATCATTTATGGCCGCACCCCTTGTCATATCGTCGGATTCAAGGTTGAGGCCCTCACTGGGATCGATGCCAAGCAACTGAAGTCTCGAAATGACTACGAAGGCTCGAAGTAGGCACTAATGAAATACTGGTGGATCATACCTGCTCTCCTGCTCCTGATATGGTGGGAACGCTGATCCGAAGGCGAGAGAAGATTGGTAGTCGCAGATTTTGAGAATGATGTCTTGAACAAACCCCTGCCGTGACTTCGTCGACAGGATTTCCGCTGGACCGCCTGTGAATTTGGGGTGTGGCCCGTGTTCCATTAGAGTCCGCAACAATTTGGCTGTAGTTCGCGCGGCAATTTTGGAAGAAAAAGGCACGTCTGTATAGTTCGTGTACAACAAGTGATGGAGACCTTCATGGGATTCTTTGACAAATACTCGATATTTTATAATACCAGTGAAACAAGTCCTTATCCTGATCGTCTAAATTTGCGATATGAAGCGATCTTTGGACGGAATGTCGGGAAAATCAAAGGAAAGCGAGTATTGGACATAGCCAGCCATGATGGGCGCTGGACTTTCGCGGCGCTTAAGGCTGGCGCTGCCCATGTGACCGGTGTGGAACCCCGCAGAGATCTTGTCGACAACGCAAAACGAACGCTCGCCGCTTACGAAATCGACCCATCAAGCTACCAATTCGTCGTTGGTGATGTCTTTGAGTTTCTGCAGGGAGAGAGTTTTGACGTTGTTCTCTGTCTCGGCTTTTTCTACCACACCATTCGCCATGCCGAATTGTTTGATTTGATGGAGCGAACAGGAGCAAGCTTCCTTGTCATAGATACCGAAGTGACGCCCCCTACTGGGTGTTCCGTCCTTACGGACGCTGATCCAAGAATGGTATTTCGCAATCCATACTCGGTCCATTTATTGCAAGAGTCTGTTGATAGTCAGCAGATGGCCTGGAGGGATTCGCTTACACGGAATGGGGTAACGTTGGTCGGACGCCCTTCGCGAGAGGTTGTGAAGTTCATGGCGAATCATTTTGGCTTCACCGCGGATACTTTCGACTGGCGGAAACTCCTTCATGATACGAACGTACCGATTAGCACTGTCGCCGATTATGATCAGGGATGGCGAGCGACATTTTTTTGTCAGCGATAGCTACGGCCGAATTGCTCTCCCAAGGGAAGCGGAGAATTGCTCCCTCCAGCACCCGCGTAATAGGCCGCACGGGCGGATGGCACGATGGAACTCCGCGAAACGAGCCTTCAATGTGGACGACGCCGTCAGCCGAGAGAGCGATGCAACCCCATCAGTTCAAAGCTTAACGATCGTCTTTCGTATTGTTGCGATCAAAGGAAGCGGAAGTCATCGCTATGCAGGCTTGCGAGCGAAACATCCTTTAATGTTAGCACGTTGTCGGCGTCGCTGGCTATGAGCGTATCTGACCCCTGCTGGATCGCTATGTCGAGTAAGGCTGCGAAATTGGAGACAATATCGACCGCGAACTGTATGATGTCACCGACGACAGTGGAGAAATCTTCAATGACATCATCGCCAAATCCTAGGTCGAAATGGAATACATCACTTCCCGCCCCACCAATAAGTGTATCATTTCCAGATCGGTCATACAACGTGTCGTTCCCTGCGCCTCCCATCAGCCGGTCGTCGCCCGCTGCACCTATGAGAAGATCATTGCCGTCACCGCCCTTTAACACGTTCGATCCCATGTAGCCGTACAGGCGGTCACCATAGTTGCTGCCGGTCAAATTCTCTACAGACGAATAGATGTCGCCTTTGGCGTCACTCGTGTTGCTGGCGGGCGCCCCTAAATTGGCCGTGACGGAAGAAGTAGCCGTTTCGTAGCTAGCAGTATCCAATCCGCTTCCACCTTCCAGCCTATCAATGCCTACGCCGCCAAACAATATATCGTTTCCACCGCCGCCGCTTAAAACGTCGTTGCCGGCCCCGCCATTGAGGCGGTTGGCAGTCCCATCACCGTACAATCTGTCTCCAAAGGACGACCCTGTGAGGTTTTCGACGGACAAATAAGTATCACCGGACGCCTCGCCAGTATTGGAACTAGGAGAAACAAGATTGGCAATAACGAAAGCCTTTGCTCCCCAATAGGAGGCTGTATCGGAACCGGTTCCACCGTGAAGGCCATCCGCTCCCGATCCTCCAACGAGAGTATCATCGCCGGCATCGCCGTCCAATTTGTCGTTCCCCGAGTTGCCCCAAAGGATATTGTTTATCTGATTGCCGGTGACCGTATCTGATCCATGCCCCCCGTTCACGTTTTCTATTAACGAGGCCGTATTTCCTTTGTAGAGCAGGGCATTGTAAATATTTCCGCGAGCGTTACCGTTATTGGGCCCGCCGCCCAGATATGCAGTTTGCTCAGTGCCGAAATGGGAAGCCATTCCCGGGCGCAAATCGATGCGAAGGCTGGTTGAGTAGGCAGTAAGGTCAAAGGTGTCTAACCCACCTCCGTCCCAGATGGTCGCGAATATCTCTTTCCCCAACGGAGAGATCGCTGTTTTGCCATCTATTAGGGTCACGCCTGAATCGGGCCGCCACTTATATACCGTGTTTCCGCTATTCGTCGTGTAATCTGCGCCATACATCTGCTGCAGAGCAGCGATGTCGGCCATCATGTAGGACTGAGGTCCATCGCTTTGGCCGTAGTAGTAGCCTAGCGTGCCGCCGGTATACCCTCGGTACGTCATGATTGAGTATTCTAAACTATCATATGCAGGTGGAAGGGGATCGAATCCCCCTTCGTTCTCGTGACCGTGTTTGAGGCCTAAGGCGTGACCGATCTCGTGCAGCATCGTGTGCCATTCGTAATTGCCGGCGATAGGGTTGCGATAGTCATGCTGACGACCGAACCAAATATCTCCTGCTTGCGAATATTCACCGGGTAGATACGCCCAAGCCGTCGATGGCTGTGAGGATTCAGCGAACCGGAAAGTAGCGGTCGTTTCCGACCCCGCGGAGATAGAGAGGTTGGTAAATCCCTCTACCGAGAAACCGTCATTGGCCCGACCACCGTAAGAGACTTCGAGAGCGAATAGCGCCGACGCCCGCTGTGCCCACGGAACGGCGGCGAACGTGGAAGGTTCTCCTGAGTAGCTGTAACTCGCGGAGCTTGTTGGAAAGGCATATGTCACCGCACTCGACCAAGCATAGCCACTCAGCACGCCGTCAATCAGGGGGTTGTCTGAGGGTGATTGAATTCTGGTCGAAGTGAAGCTACCTGTCACCGGTTTCCCCGTTCAAATGCTGTCAAACTCGCATCCGCCTTGATGCCACATATTGATACGAGGCAGCTACTTAAGAAAAGTTTGAGCGTGCACAAGGCCAGGATCTTGTGATGTATTTATCGACTCTGGGTTGAAGGTATCGAGCCTTCTGTCGTGCCCAGCACTTGAGCGGTAGCAAATTCTACACCATCCGTACGTTCAGGTTCAGCTTTGAACAAGGCGTTAGCCGGACCAGAGCACCGGCTTCCGCTCCTTTTGATCGGAAAGACTTCAGATATCGCTCGCCGCATTCGAAAAAAAGTCCGCAGCCTGCTTTGCCGTCAGTCTTCGGATCTCGGTCTCATCGCGGCGGTTGGCAAACATCTCGCTTGCCATGATCTGCTCGGCAAGATCTGCCGGTAGCGACATCAGCACGCGCTGCCCTTCCGTGTGAATACCGCCGAGTTCGGCGCGCTTGGCGGTGATCATGCCGCCGGCAACAGTGTTTAACGTATCCGGATCGATCAGGATGAAGGCCCCGGTCGAGCGGTTCTGCTCGTAAGCGTCAAAGACCGCCTGTTCCTCGAAGGAAAGCCGCACCTTGCCGATCGCATTCATCTGGAGCGTCGAGGCATGCGGTTGCCACTTGCCAGTCGAAAGCTCGAGCTGGGAAATCGGCTCGACCGTCACGCGCTGGCGGCGCGATCCGCTCTTCAGCCAGTAGCGTCTGCCCGGCTCGATGCCACCCGGCTGCAGCGAGACGAGCTGCGCGTCGAAGTGAAGGCCCGTCATCGGCTGGCCTTCGAGCGAAACAATCACGTCGCCGCGGGCCACATCCACCTGCCGGTCGAGCACGAGGGTGATCGCATCTCCTGCCACGGCGGCATTGCGCACGAGGTCAAAGGTGACGATCTGCTTGACGTTGGCGACGACACCGGAAGGAAGCACGACCACCGGATCACCCGGCTTGATCGAGCCGCCGGCAACCGTGCCCTGATAGCCGCGGAAACTCTCGCCGGGACGCGCGACGCGCTGCACCGGCAGCCGGAAACCACCCGCCTGAGCGGTGCGCACGGTCGCAAGCTCCAGCGTCTCGACCAGCGTCGGGCCGTCGTACCATGGCATGGCGCTGTCGGCCGAATAGACGACGTTCTCACCCTTCAGGGCCGACATCGGAATTGCGGTGATCTGGCGTACGCCGAGCGAAAGCGCGAATTCACGGAACTCGTGGGAAATCTTCTCGAAAATCGCCTTGTCGTAGTTGACGAGGTCGAACTTGTTGACCGCCAGCACGAACTGGCGGATGCCCATCAGCGCGGCGATCGTCGCATGCCTGCGGGTCTGCTCCAGTATGCCGGAGCGGGCGTCGGTCAGAAGAATCGCGAGATCGGCGGTCGATGCGCCGGTTGCCATATTGCGGGTATATTGCTCGTGGCCGGGGGTGTCGGCGACGATGAACGAGCGCCGGTCGGTCGAGAAATAGCGGTAGGCGACGTCGATGGTGATTCCCTGTTCGCGCTCCGCCTGCAGGCCGTCGAGCAGCAGTGCGAAGTCGGGCAGGCCAAGGTCGTTCTGCTTGCCGCTGTCGCGCGCAAGCGTTGCCGCCTGGTCTTCTTTGACCGCCTTGGTGTCCCAGAGGAGGCGGCCGATCAGCGTCGATTTGCCGTCGTCCACCGAACCGCAGGTGATGAGGCGCAGCGGGCGCGTATCGCGCGCGGCCTTTACCGGTTCGGCAAAGGGCAGGATGGTCGCCGAAGCGGTTTGGGCTGGAGCGGTCATCTTAAAAATATCCTTCGCGCTTTTTCTTTTCCATGGAGCCGGACTGGTCGCGGTCGATCGCGCGGCCCTGGCGTTCGGAAACGGTGGCGATTTCAAGCTCGGCGATCACCTCTTCGAGGTTGGAAGCGGTCGAGCGGATGGCGCCGGTCAGCGGGAAACAGCCAAGCGTGCGGAAACGGATCATGCCGTGCTGAACGGTTTCGCCGGGCAGAAGCTCAAGCCGCGCATCCTCGGCGAGGATCATCATCCCGTCGCGCTCCACATAGGGGCGTTCGGCGGCGTAATAGAGCGGCACGAGCGGAATGTCCTCGGCCTGGATGTAGCGCCAGATGTCGACTTCGGTCCAGTTGGAGAGCGGAAAGGCGCGCACGCTCTCACCCTTCTTGATCATGCCGTTATAGATGTTCCAGAGCTCCGGCCGCTGGTTGCGGGGGTCCCATTTGTGGTCGGGCGTACGGAAGGAATAGATCCGTTCCTTGGCGCGGGAGGCTTCCTCGTCGCGCCGTGCGCCGCCAAAGGCTGCATCGTAACCGCCGGCATCGAGTGCCTGACGCAGCGCTTCGGTCTTCATGATATCTGTATAGAGCGCCGAACCGTGGGAGAAGGGCGTGATGCCTTCTTCCGCGCCGCGCGGATTGGTGTGGACGACGAGGTCCAGATCGTATTTCCGTGCGATCTCGTCGCGGAACTCGATCATCTCGCGGAACTTCCATGTCGTGTCGACGTGGAGAAGCGGGAAGGGGACGCGACCCGGATGAAAGGCCTTGCGAGCAAGATGCAGGAGGACGGAACTGTCCTTGCCGATGGAATAGAGCATCACCGGCTTTTCGAATTCCGCTGCCACTTCGCGGAAGATGTGGATCGCTTCGTTTTCGAGGGCTTTGAGATGCGGATCAAGCGGCGGTCTGGAAACGGGCGGGTTCTTTACTTCCGTTTCCTGTACTGACAAAGGCATTTCGGTCTCCGGGCAGTCTATCGAAACAAACACATAGGGTTCAGCGAGCGATCTGGCTCGCCTGCGGGATCGGCTGTGAGGCGGATTGCGATGCGCTTTCCGGCACATGCAGCCCGCATTCGCGTTTCTCGTCGTTTTCCCACCACCAGCGGCCAGCGCGCTCAGGCTCGCCGGGCTTGATGGCGCGCGTACAGGGTTCGCAGCCGATCGAAGGGTAGCCGCGGGCATGTAGCGGATTGACCGGGATCGCCTCGGCCGCCACATGGGCACGGATCGCATCAATGTCCCAGTCAGCGAGCGGGTTGATCTTGATGAGGTTGCGCTCGGCATCGTATTCGGCAAACGGCGTCGCGGCACGGCTGCCCGACTGGCCGCGGCGAAGCCCGGTAATCCAGACGTCCGCTCCTGCCAAAGCTCTGGCGAGAGGCTTGAGCTTGCGCACATGACAGCAGGCGTGGCGGGCTTCGACGCTGTCGTAAAAGCCGTTCATGCCATATTTCGCAGCATAGGCGTCGACATCCTCCGGTTCAGGCGCAAAGCGGCGGATCGAAATCGCATACCGCTCCTCCGTCTCTCCAATGAGGTCCAGCGTTTCCTTGAACAGGCGGCCGGTTTCCAGTGTCGAAACTTCGATCGACAGGCGATGAATTCCGATTGCTGCTGATATCACCTGGTCTTCGATGCCGAGGCTCGTTGTAAAGACGGCATTGCCAAGCTCGGCGGCAAGCGCGAGACGACCTGCAAGATCGAGGTCTTGCAGCTGTGCGTCGAGGGTGGAAGCCAGTATCAGGCGATCCCGGCTGGCGGCATCATGAAAGGTCATGGGGATATCATTCCGTGAGCATTTGCTGGATTATCCCGGCTCCGCGCGCGAAAGGACAGAAAAACCCGTCCCATCACAACAGGATGAGGAGCAAATATCTCTCCAAAGCGGCAAGCACACAGAAAACC